>OGEZ01000046.1_pt1 | contig 141691 bp, 120 predicted proteins | sample 1570831 | NCBI WGS metagenome assembly OGEZ01 (sample SAMEA2582059, study PRJEB24529) | metagenome | biome: Human gut stool | place: China | collected 2011 | reverse complement strand
TTTCACAACTTTTTTCTATTTATTTTTTACTTTACTTGATTGTCAGTGATTTACAAATGCACTTTTCGCCGTTCTTTTACTTTCCACTCTTTCTTATTTATTTTCCCTTCCCAAATTCTCAAAAAGCCGGCGTGTTTTTATCATTTCGCGCCGGCTTTTCACCAAAATACGCCGGCTTTTGATGAAAATACGCCGGCTTCTAAAAACAAATAAACGGAAATCGATTTCGATCCTCACTGGATCTGTTTTCGATTCCCGTTTAGTTTATTTTATAATTATGATCGATCTCCTAAAAAACGTTTAGAAGACAGAAAAGCTTCTAAGAAACAAATTGTAGATGAACAAACTAAATAAGTTTTTATATCTTTGCCCACCGAGTAAATCCCTTATAAACCATTTATAGTTAATATAAAGGTTGATTAATCGGGAAAAAGGAGAGTGTGTGAATAAAGTTTTATAGTACCAGAAATATTAAAGGATAATGGCACTACAAGTAAATTGGGTAGAAAAGACAGAAAGAGGGAGTGGTTTGTTTGCTATTGAGAGTATTAGTTTATTATACAATGCTATAACAACTATACTAATTTTAATTTTATATACGCAGTTAGATCATCCGACTCTTATGTTATACGAACGATTGGGCATTGCCTCACTAACAATCGCCCTGATCATTTTGTACCTAGCCGTTCCTTGTAGACTAACAGCCTTTCTGCGTATTGCTACTCAGTTGGGATTATTAGCTTATTGGTATCCGGATACATACGAATTCAATCGTCTATTTCCGAATATGGATCATTTGTTCGCCCAAGCAGAGCAAATACTGTTTGGTTGCCAACCGGCAGTTGAATTTAGCCAACACTTTTCATCTCTATGGATAAGTGAAGCCTTCCACATGGGATACTTCTTTTATTATCCGATGATTTTTATAGTCGTCATGTATTATTTCTTGTGTCGGTTCAAACAGTTCGAGAAAGTTAGTTTTTTATTCGCAGCTTCTTTCTTTATTTATTATATCGTTTATATCCTGATTCCGGTAGCCGGTCCTCAATTTTACTTTCCGGCTATAGGCATGGATCAAGTACTTGCAAACCATTTTCCTGCCATAGGAGATTATTTTTATGCCAACAACAGTTTATTGCCTGGACCAGGAAACGAGCAAGGTTTTTTCTATCAGCTTGTAGAAGCTTCCCAACAAGTAGGAGAACAACCTACTGCTGCTTTTCCCAGTTCACATGTAGGAGTTTCCACCATTGCCATGTATTTAGCCTGGCAAGGCAGCAAAAAACTAACATTTTTGCTTCTGCCATTCTATCTCCTACTTTGTGGAGCTACTGTTTATATACAAGCCCATTATTTGATTGATGCCTTTGCCGGTTTTGGTTCTGCTATTTTTGTTCTTTGGTTATCGTCATATTTATATCAAAAACGCGCAGCATTCTCTATTGTGAATCTTATGCCTGTAGTCCAAAGCAACCATATCAGAAAAGTATTTTCATATCTTCTGATTATTATCAGTGTGAAGAAGTGATATAAATCATACAGTAATTCAAAACATAGTACATAAAAATACATAGAGAACACTTTTCCTAACCTATTGAAAACTGAGTTGAAATAGAGAATCTCTAATTTTATCGCCAAATTATTGGTGATATGGAAAGTACTAAACAAGATTTATCCAAACAACCCACAAAAAGAGGAAATCCATATATGGGCTTTTTGTGGGGTATTTTAATTGTCTTATTTTTAAACGGACTGGTTTTCCCGAGTCTGATGGACCGGAAAATCTACAAAACTGACTATGGAGACTTTATAGAAAAGGTAAATAGCGGACAAGTTCGGGAAGTCATGATCGAAAATAAACAGATCTATTTTACTGCCGATAATGATAAAGGTGAACAAACGACCTATCAAACCGGAGAGATCAATGATCCGCAACTGGTAGATCGACTTTTACAGGCGAGAAGTCCGAATCAGACAGGAAAAATTGCATTCAATCAAATTGTTCCACGCGAAAATTCACCTATCCTGAATTTCCTTCTGATGTGGATTCTACCAGGACTCCTGTTTTATATCATTTGGAGACAGACCAGTAAAAACATTCAGTCCCGATTAGGAGCTGGTGGAAATTTCATGTCGTTTGGGAACAGTGGCGCCAAGATTTACGCCGATTCGGATATCAAAACCACTTTTGCAGATGTCGCCGGACAAAATGAAGCCAAAGAGATGTTGTCTGAAATCGTCAACTTCCTGCATAACCCTAAAAAATATACTGATATCGGAGCATCTTTACCGAAAGGAGCATTGCTGGTAGGACCTCCGGGAACCGGAAAGACTTTAATTGCCAGAACTGTGGCAGGTGAAGCGAAAGTTCCTTTCTTTGCCATATCCGGTTCGGAGTTTGTCCAGATGTTCGTTGGAATGGGAGCCGCCAAAGTACGGGATCTCTTTAAACAAGCCAACGAAAAAGCTCCTTGTATCATTTTTATTGATGAAATCGATGCCATTGGAAAGAAGCGAGACTCGGCATACGGAGGTAATGATGAACGGGAACAGACCTTGAACCAATTATTAACCGAGATGGATGGTTTCGACGGTAGAAAAGGTGTTGTTATCCTGGCAGCAACCAACCGACCGGAAATGTTGGATAAGGCGTTGCTCCGTCCCGGACGTTTTGACCGCCGCATACAAATGGAACTTCCCGATCTGGAAGGACGAAAATCGATCCTGCAAGTTCATTTGAAGAAAGTAAAACATGAAACCATCGATTTGGATATCGTTGCCCGTGCCACAGCCGGCTCGTCGGGTGCCGAATTGGCCAACATTGTCAATGAAGCAGCTTTGCGTGCTGTCCGGTTAGGGCGTCAACATGTGATCACTGCAGATTTGGAAGAGAGCGTAGAGACGGTTATCGCCGGTGCACAGAAAAAAGATAAGGTTATTTCGCCCGAAGAGAAGAAAATCATTTCTTATCATGAGATCGGTCATGCCTTAGTTGCAGCCCTGCAATCTCATTCCGCACCAGTACATAAAATTACTATCATACCACGTACTTCCGGAGCTTTGGGTTATACGATGCAAGTTGACCGCGGCGAACAAGTATTGATGAGTCAGGAGGATTTGTTTAACCGCATTGCTACACTAACAGGAGGTAGAGCTGCCGAAGAGCTCCTTTGTAATACCGTTACAACCGGTGCTTCCAATGATATTGAACAGGCAACACAACTTGCCCGAGCTATGGTAACTCGTTTCGGTATGAGTAAGAAATACGATATGATGGGATTGGAACAAGTCAACAATGCCTATTTAGGAGGGAATACTACCTTGAACTGCTCGGCTGAAACAGCTACAGAAATCGACGAGGAAGTACTCCGGCTGATCAAAGAAGCCCATCAGAAAGCACGCGATCTCATTTCCAAACATATTCCGGTGATGCACGAAGCGGCTTCTTATCTCATCGATAAAGAAACGATTACCGGTGAAGAATTCATGCGGATTCTCCGGAAATATATACCAGAGAATCCTGAAAAGGTATCTTAACTAGCCAACAGTCTGACTAGCTCATGCTTTATTTTCCAGTAATGATTTTCCGGATCTCGCTCAGCTTGTTCAATGCTTCCAGCGGAGTCAGGTTATTCAAGTCCATATTCTTGATTTCATCCCGCACCTGACTTAATACCGGATCATCTAACTGGAAAAAGCTGAGCTGATAATTTCCCGATTGTCTGGCAGCCGGAGCTTTCTTGACCGACGAGCCCGAAATAGCTCCTTCCTGGCGTTTCTCTGATTCCAGCTGTTTCAATATTTCGTCTGCCCGATTCACAATACACTTAGGCATGCCGGCCATCTTGGCTACATGAATACCAAAACTGTGCTCGCTTCCGCCCGGAACCAATTTACGCAGGAATATCACCTTATTGCCCACTTCTTTTACCGAAACATTAAAGTTTTTGATACGTGGAAAAGAACGTTCCATCTCATTTAATTCATGATAGTGCGTGGCGAAGAGCGTCTTGGCATGTGCATGCGGGTGTTCATGAATGTATTCGACTATTGCCCAGGCAATGGAAATACCATCGTATGTACTTGTTCCACGACCTAATTCATCAAACAAGACCAAACTACGCGAAGTCATGTTGTTCAGAATATCTGCCGCCTCATTCATCTCGACCATGAATGTGGACTCTCCTACCGATATATTATCAGAAGCACCTACACGGGTAAAGATTTTATCCACGATTCCTATCCGGGCACTTTCAGCCGGAACAAAACATCCGATCTGCGCCAGCAGGGTAATCAAAGCTGTCTGACGTAACAATGCCGACTTACCCGCCATATTCGGTCCGGTAATGATAATTATCTGCTGCTTGTCTTCATCCAGATACACATCATTCGCCACATAGGTTTCACCCAAAGGTAACTGCTTTTCGATAACCGGATGACGACCACCTTTAATATCAATCACATCCGATTCATCTACCAACGGACGAATATACTTATTACTTTCTGCTGCTTTGGCAAACGACAGCAGGCAATCCAAGCGACCTATCAAATTAGCATTACATTGAATAGGAGGAATATATTCAGTCAGACATAACACCAATTCGTTGAACAAACGCGATTCGAGTGAGAGAATTTTCTCTTCCGCTCCCAGAATCTTCTCTTCATACTCTTTCAGTTCCTCTGTAATATAACGTTCGGCATTCACCAGCGTCTGCTTACGTATCCAATCTGCCGGAACTTTATCTTTATGAGCATTCCGCACTTCTATATAATATCCGAACACATTGTTGAAAGCAATCTTCAGACTGGGAATACCTGTCTTTTCACTTTCCCGTTGCTGGACTTGCAACAGATAGTCTTTTCCGGAATAAGCAATCGAACGAAGTTCATCCAATTCTTCATTTACACCTTTGGCAATAACACCACCTTTATTGACCAGCGAAGGTGGATCCGGTTGGATTTCCTGATCAATCCGGTCACGGATCAATGCACAGACATTCAGCTGTTCGCCAATCCGGCATAAAGAAGGTTCGTTACTTGCCATACAAGCCTCCTTGATAGGCTCGAGAGCCTGCAAAGCAATCTTCAGCTGTACAACTTCACGCGGTGTAACACGTCCCACCGCCACTTTCGAGATGATACGTTCAAGGTCTCCTATCTGTTCGAGTTGTTCGTCCAGCAATTCTTTCACTTCCGGATGACGGAAAAAGTACTCTACGACATCCTGCCTTTCCTGAATCGGTTTTACATCCTTCAACGGGAACAAAATCCACCGGCGCAACAGGCGAGAACCCATCGGAGAAATGGTTTTGTCGATTACATCCAACAGACTTTTCCCGTCTTCGTTCATCGCACAAACCAGTTCCAGGCTGCGAACCGTAAACTTATCCAGACGAACATAGCGTTCTTCTTCAATCCGCGCCAATGAAGTGATATGAGAAATATGCGTGTGTTGCGTCTGATCCAGATAATACAAGATAGCTCCCGAAGCAATAATACCCAGTTTCAGGTGCTGAATACCGAAACCTTTCAGGTTCTTTGTCTCGAAATGCTTTAACAAACGGTCATTGGCAGCCTCAGAAGTAAAAATCCAGTCATCCAATTCGAACGAGAAGTAGCGCGGACCAAAGATTTCTTCAAACTTCTTCTTATTATTACGCTCCAGCAGGACTTCTTTCGGCGAGAAATTATTCAACAACTTATCTATATAATCCGTTGTTCCTTCGGCTGTCAGAAATTCACCCGTAGAAATATCCAAAAAAGCAATACCGCATTTATCTTTTGCAAAATGAATCGCTGCCAGGAAATTATTTTCCTTATGGTTAAGGATGTTGTCGTTAATGGAAACACCAGGAGTTACCAACTCGGTAATCCCACGTTTCACGAGTTTCTTCGTCAGCTTCGGATCTTCCAATTGGTCACATATAGCTACCCGTTTGCCTGCACGTACCAGCTTCGGCAAATAAGTATCCAAGGCATGATGCGGAAATCCGGCCATCTCGACCGACTGCCCTACACCATTGGCCCGTTTGGTTTGGACTATGCCCAATATTTCTGCTCCGACTACTGCGTCATCGCCATACATCTCGTAAAAGTCGCCCACACGAAACAGTAAAATAGCATCCGGATGTTTCGCCTTGATCTCAAAATACTGCTTCATTAAAGGGGTTTCTACTATCTTTGCCACGATTTATCCTGCTTTAAATTAATCCGAGCAAAATTAGCATAAAAATAGGAAACGGGAAAATGCTCTTTCCCGAAAGTCAGTCCTCCCTTTAGCCTTTCCGAATCAATTCCGGATGTAGACACTCTTCCTTCAGGAAGGTTTCAATATGGCGTTTCTTCTTTTCTTCCAGGATTTCATTGATCTTAATCAGGATACCGGTCTCTTCCACTTCTCCAAATTCATGATTGATGGCCGTACCGAATACTTTCATCTTCGGAGAAAGACTCATATAAGCATTCACCAACGGTGGTACATTGATACCAAACTTACGGACTTCCTGATTCAATACCTTATAATTATCCTTGAAATTATCGTAATGGAACAGTTCCTTCATCCGGTTTATATCCGTACCTGTCTGTAACGGATAAATCGGAGTAACCAAATGTTCTTTATCTTCGAAATGAAGTTGCAGGAAATACAGAATCATATTTCGGGCCTCTGTATTATAGGTATTATACATCGTTACCTTACCAAAAAAATACTGCAACGTCGGATCGATTACTGACAAAGCCCCCAATCCATCCCAAAGATTATCCAAAACGAACAGACCACGGGTACTGCCCGAACGTGTTGCCTGAAACTCAAGAGCGACAAACGAACGACCCAGTTCTACTGTATAAGGCAAATATTCCCGGATAAACTGCTCGGAAAAATCAAACAAGTGCGAAGTAGCCAAGACAGGCTTGCCCTGTTCGTCAAGCCGGACATCCGAACCACAAAGGAAACGATAACCACCCAAGATCATCTCTTCTTCCGGATTCCAGACAATCAGTTGCCGATAGGCATCTTCCATCGTGTCAAATTCGTCAATATCAACCGGGAATCCCGTTCCTCCTCCATAATAACGAAAAGCGATTTCCCGCAGACGCCCGATTTCCTGCATTACATGTGGCGAATCATGCGCGGTTATGACATAAATCTCATTGTCTGATTTATTCGTTCGGCGAAGTAACTTCTCTTTTGTCAACTCCGCTTTCAATAAACTGCGGTCAACCGGTTGAATGATATCTTGCATCGTATTATCCTTTTAAATGATAAACAATCTGTTTTACCCATTCCGCCCATTCCACAGACTTTTGTCCGGAAGTAAAGGTTTGCCACGGAATTGGTTTGCCAAAGTAGATATGAAATGTTTTATGCTTGGCCCTGAACATTTCGTCCGGCAAATAAATCATCTCATAATTCATCTTAATCCCCAATCTTTTCCGGATATTTGCCACCCGATAAAAACGTGCCGAGTTCTGTCCGTCAAAATAAACCGGGACAATATCCCGCTTATATTGGACTGCCTTTTGGATAAACGACTTTTTCCAATCCAAATCTACAATCTTTCCATTGATCTTCCGCGAACAAAGTCCTGCCGGGAAAGTAATAATCTGGTTGTCGGAAGCATAGGCTTCTTCGATTCGGAGCGCATTATCGCGTCCTTGTGCACCATGTTTGTTAACCGGAACAAAAATAGATTGTAGATTCTGCAAATAAAGCAGAAGGTCGTTCACCAGATAACGGATTTTACCTTCATATCGCCGGCCTATATAAGCCGACAGACAAATTCCGTCCATTCCTCCGAGCGGATGATTGGAAGCAAATATAAATCGCCCGTCAGATTTCAGGTTCTCTTCTCCGTGAATATCCAGCTTTAAGTCAAAATAACCGATTAAAGATTGCATGAAGTCAACCCCATACTTGTCCTGATAACGAAGTATAATATCATTCAGTTCATCCTGATGAATCGTACGAACCAGATAGTTAACCAAAAAGCCAGGAATCTTCTTCGAGGCAGAAGGGGCTTTCTGTTCCAAAACCTTGCGGATATTTATCAAATTAACTTCTTGTTCGTTCATTGGAATTGATTCTTTTCGTTACAAACTTACAATAAAAATTGACATAACATGTAAAATTTAGACAAACTATTTCCAGATAACCATATTTCCAATCCGATTGCATGTTATATAGATTATTTTTCAATTCCGAAAAACGCTCACAATCATCAAAAAGAAGTACCTTTGCAATTTATTTATCAGATTATGGGAAAAGAATCTTCAGAAAGAATTCAAACGTCTATTCTTAACGGACTTGAAAAGAAAGTACTTATTAAACTTGCTACCATACAACCTCGCTGGGTAACATCTGATATGTTAACATATTTAGGAGTTGTAGGAGCCATTATATGTGCCATCGGTTTCACACTTGCACATATTAATATTCATTATTTGTGGTTATCGTCACTAGGATTAGTCATCAATTGGTATGGCGACAGTTTAGATGGAACAATTGCACGTGTTCGGCAAACCCAACGTCCTGTCTATGGCTTCTTTATTGACCATTCTTTAGATGCTGTAACCATCATTATCATGTGTATCGGAGCCGGACTTTCTCCAATCTTCCGGTTAGACATTGCCTTGCTGGTACTGGCTGGTTATCTGGCTCTTTCTATTTATACTTACGTCTGTACAATCTTGGAAGGTAAGTTTAGATTAACTTACGGAGCTCTTGGTCCGACCGAATTTCGTTTGGCAATCATATTGCTTAACACTATTTGTATGTATACACCATGGATTCATATACAATTTCAATGCTTCAACCAGCATTTTGGTGTATATGACTTAGGAGCCATCTGCATCGGTATATTTATTTATACGGCTTATATTGTCCAGTTTATAAAAGATCGTCGCATATTGGCAGAACAAGATCCGATCAAACCTTATCACCCCGAAAATCAATAAGGCTTATTCCATACGGAAAAACAACAGAAAAGAAAGACTTTTCACGCATAAAAATCATATCCGACAGGCAAATGCCTCCGTTATCCGGACAAGTTTAAAACCGTACCTACGGTCAACTTGCCGCTAAATTCGGAGGCATTTGCTTTTTTTATCGTTATCTCCTATATTTTTGACAGATGTGCTAAAGCTTTTCCATATATATAGTAAAGCTTTTTGACAAATATGGTAAAGCTTTTCGACAGAAGTCAAACAATCCAAACCTAACGAGAGAAACACGACTTTCCAACGGGAGAAAGATCAGAATGAAAGACCAACATCATAAAATAATGAATTAAAAAGGCCTACATGTTTCAAAATGATAGTTATCTTTGCAGCATTAAACAGTTAAGTGCAGTTTCTTATTGACATGAAAGAGAAAAATAAACCAGCATCCATCCTTTTAATATACACAGGCGGAACTATCGGAATGATACAAAACCAGGAAACAGGCTTACTTGAGCCGTTCGATTTCCAGCATTTATCCCGATTTATTCCTGATCTGAATGCTTTGGATTGTTCCATCACAACCATTCAATTCGAAAACCCACTTGATTCTTCAGAGATCGGACCAGAAGTATGGATCAAAACAGCACAAATCATAGCCGAAAACTATGCTTCGTTTGATGGTTTTGTCGTCTTACACGGGACAGATACGATGGCGTTTACTGCTTCTGCCCTAAGTTTCATGCTAGAGAACTTGAGCAAACCGGTTATTCTGACCGGTTCACAACTACCATTAGGTATGCTTCGTACGGATGGAAAGGAAAATCTGATTACAGCCATTGAGATTGCTGCGGCTCACGATGGTGATTCGCCGGTAATTCAGGAGGTTTGTATTTTCTTTGAAAACGACTTGATGCGAGGAAACCGGACCAGCAAGACAAGCGCCGACAACTTCAACGCTTTCCATTCCTATAATTACCCGGTACTGGCTCATGCAGGCATCAGTATTCATTATAATCTGCCTCACATTTACCGGTCTAAACTAAAAAAGCCTTTGAAACCACATTATACGTTCGACAACAACATTGCCATACTCAAGCTATTCCCGGGAATGTCGCCATTGGTTGTCGAAAACCTGTTGAAGACTCCGCAATTAAAAGGTGTCGTCATGGAAACTTTTGGTAGCGGTAACGCACCTTCATCTGAATGGTTTCTGAAACTTATCCGGGAAGCAACCGACAAAGGCCTTGTGATTGTCAATATCACCCAATGTCATACCGGAAGTGTAGAAATGGGACGTTATAAAACCGGTCATCACTTATTGGAAAATGGAGTAATCAGTGGTTACGACAGTACAACCGAAAGTGCTGTTACCAAACTGATGTTCTTATTTGGTTCCGGATTAAGTTCGGAAGAAGTAAAAGAATACATGCAATGTTCGTTGATTGGGGAAATCACGGTTGAAGATTAAGAGCGAGAGAAACAAACATAAAAATGGCATACAGAATAAACTACCATTCCGGTATCTGTATGCCATTCCTTTATTGCCAATTATTCAAGAAGCACTTTCTGTCATTGCTTCCTTTTGTTCAGTTGAAATCTCAACTTTATCTGTTTCAGGCACGGTATTATTCACTTCGGTATTTTCCTCAGCTTTCTGCTCATTTTCCTCACGTGCCTTTTTATCTTCCCGAACCTTCTTCTTCAAACTTATAATATATTGTTGAAAACTCCGGTCCGTACGTATTTTCTTCATAGCCATCTGAGCTGCATTTTGCTGCGACTCCTTTTTAGAATATCCAATCCCGATTCCAATATGTTCGCCGGTTTCGAGCAGAACTGCCGCCGTTTGGAATACCGGATTGCATTGTTCATCCTGGAAAGATTCAATAATCTCAAATGATACCGGCAATCGATTCTTCTGTCCCCATTCAATAAGGTTCGACTTGAAGTTGACTTCCGTCTCCGATATTTTATCAATATCAATATGTTTCTTGATCAATACATCCCGGATAAAACGATAACACGCATCAAATCCTTGATCCAGATAAATCGCACCAATCAAAGCCTCCAATGCATTTCCCAACATATTGCTGTTGTGCGACTCATGTAAAGTAGAGGTATTAACCGAATATCTCAACAGAGGCTCAATTCCCAAACTCAAACCAATCCGGTTCATTGAGTCGCGGGAAACAATCTTGGAACGTGTATTCGTCAGAAATCCTTCTCTTTTATTCTCGAAATGCTTATATACAATGTCGGCCACTACGGCACTCAGTATCGCATCACCCAAGAATTCAAGACGTTCGTTATTCAACCATTTTCCATCATCATCTTCTATCGACTGCGACTTATGCAGAAAAGCCTGCTTATACAAATCCGGATTATTCGGATAAAAGCCAACAATCTTATAAATAGACGAATAAGGCTCCTTGCCTTTACGCGTAAGGAGCCTTATTTTCTTGTATAGTTGTGATAACACGTTACTTTACAAATTTTTTAACGATGACACTGGCATTATGGCCACCAAAACCGAATGTATTTGATAAAGCAGCATTTACCGTACGCTTCTGAGCTTTATTAAATGTAAAGTTCAAATTGTAATCAATTTCCGGATCATTATCACCTTCAACATGGTTAATTGTCGGAGGAACGATATCTTCCTGTACAGCTTTGATACTTACAATTGCTTCTAAAGCACCAGCAGCACCCAACAAGTGTCCTGTCATTGATTTAGTTGAACTAATATTCAATTTATAGGCGTGTTCACCAAATACTTTCTGGATAGCTTTCACTTCTGAAATGTCTCCTACAGGAGTAGAAGTTCCGTGAACATTGATATAATCGATGTCTTCCGGTTTCATTTCAGCATCTTCCAATGCATTCTTCATTACCAAAATAGCGCCTAAACCTTCCGGATGAGAAGCTGTTAAATGATAAGCATCGGCAGACATTCCAGCACCCACAACTTCAGCATAAATCTTTGCTCCACGAGCTAAAGCATGTTCCATTTCTTCCAATACCAGACAAGCAGCACCTTCACCCATCACAAAACCATCACGGCTTCCGCTAAACGGACGTGAAGCAGTTTCGGGAGAATCGTTACGTGTTGACAAGGCATTCATTGAATTGAAACCACCAACACCCGGAGCAGCAATAGCAGCTTCAGCACCACCCGTTACAATTGCATTCGCTTTTCCTAAACGGATATAATTGAATGCATCTGCAATGGCATTTGTTGAAGATGCACAAGCTGATACAGTTGCGAAATTAGGACCACGGAATCCGTAAATCATAGAAATATGACCTGCTGCAATATCAGCAATCATTTTCGGGATAAAGAACGGATTGAACTTCGGGCCTATTGTATCTTTGGTTTTTGCATAACCCAGCACTTCATCTTCAAATGTCTGGATACCACCGATACCGGCAGCAAAGATAACACCAATACGATCTTTATCTTCGCTCTCCAAATCCATTGCTGCGTCTTCAATTGCTTGCTTGGCAGCACCAATGGCTAACAAACTATAACGATCGCATTTACGTGCTTCTTTACGATCTACATATAAAGAAGCATCGAAGTTTTTCACTTCGCATGCAAATTGCGTCTTAAATTTACTTGCATCAAAATGAGTAATAGGTCCTGCCCCACTCTTCCCATTGAGAAGACCCTCCCAAGTTTCTGTGAGGGTATTTCCAAGAGGAGTAATAGTTCCAAGACCTGTTACTACAACTCGTTTTAATTCCATACCTTTTTATATAAAAAGGGTTGATTACTTCGCGTTAGCTTCGATATAAGCGATAGCGTCACCTACAGTTGTAATCTTTTCTGCTTGATCATCAGGAATAGAGATACCGAATTCTTTTTCAAATTCCATAATCAATTCTACTGTATCAAGAGAGTCTGCTCCTAAATCGTTAGTAAAGCTTGCTTCGTTTGTAACTTCTGATTCTTCTACACTCAGTTTATCAACGATGATATTCTTTACTTTTTCAGCTATTTCAGACATAACTTTTGAATTTAGATTAATAATTACAATATTACTTTTTATTTTTGCACTGCAAAGAAACGAATTTTTTGTGTTACAATACAAATTTAATGACCGAAAAATGAGATAAATTGCACATTTTTTATTTTCTTGTGCACTAAAACAGAGATAATCATGAAGAATATAGCCATTTTTGCCTCCGGAACAGGTACAAACGCAGAAAACATCGCCGAATATTTTTCTAAGAATGAAAAGATTAATGTGGCACTAATCGTGTCTAACAGATTGAAAGCGGGTGTACACGAACGGGCCGCCCGTCTGCACATTCCTTCTATTACGTTATCAAAAGCTGATTTTGAGGCAGGCGATCCGGTTCTCAACGTATTACAGGAATATCATATTGACTTCATCGTTTTAGCCGGCTTCATGAGTAAGATTTCTGATCCGCTCATTCAGGCTTTCCCGGAAAAGATTGTCAACATTCATCCTTCGTTATTACCTAAATACGGAGGAAAAGGCATGTATGGTATCCATGTACACGAGGCTGTCGTTGCGGCCAGAGAAAAAGAATCAGGCATTACGATACATTATATTAATGAGCATTACGATGAAGGAGCTATCATCTTCCAAACTTCCTGTAAGCTATTGCCGACAGACACAGCTGAAGATGTAGCGACCAAAGTTCACACCTTGGAATATACTCATTATCCTCGGATAATCGAGCAACTGCTTACTCAAGAGGCTTAAAAGGCAATTCGGTATCTTTCCGATAGCCTGTTCCGTTGAAAGTAGCAATCAGTTCGCCGGCTTCGTTGGTAATACGTACTTCACAGTTGGCAAGACGCTTATGACTGAATGCTTCATGGGCTTCGGCATACAGAAAACCTTTGCTTTCTGATTTGAAGAAGTTAATACTGGATGTAATGGAAAAGGTCAGACGGGCATGACTATTCGTTGCTGCTGCAAAAGCCAAATCGGCCAAGGTAAAAATAGCTCCACCCTGACACACGCCACCACCGTTCAAGTGTTCGGGTTTGATTTCCATGCGGGCTTTTGCGTAACCATTACCCGTTTCCAGTAATTCAACACCGGCTAAGAGGGCAAATTTATCCCCTTGTAAAAACTCTTGTATAGTCATAGGAAGTTAACGAGTTAACCAATTAATAAGATGACGAGTTGACAACGTTTGAAATCTTTGTCAACTCGCCTTCTAAAATTCTTATTTATTCAATTTCCATTCGGCACCTTCTTTGGTATCCTTAATTTCAAAGCCCATCGCTGTCAATTCATTCCGGATCTTATCCGAAGTAGCCCAGTCTTTATTGGCTTTAGCTTGCTGGCGGATCGACAACAGTAAATCTACCGCTTTACTGAATGCTTCCACACTGCCGTTATCGGCTCCACTTCGTGCTTCGTCTTTCAATCCCAGCAGATCAAATACAAACAACTGGAATACTTCCTGCAAATCCTTCAGATCGGCTTCCGAGATCGTATCCTTTCCATCCTTAATCGAATTGATGGCACGGGTAGCATCAAACAAATGAGAGATGACAATCGGAGTATTCAGGTCATCATTCATTGCGTCATAACATTTCTGCTTCAAATCCTTCAAATCGACTGTCGATGCAGCTGCCGGTTTCAACTTCAGCAAACTTGCATAAGCATCAAGCAGACGTGCCAAACCTTTCTCTGAAGCTTGCAAAGCATCGTTACTGAAATCGACTGTACTCCGATAATGAGCCTGAAGAATAAAGAAACGGATTGTCATCGGAGAATAAGCCTGTACCAGCATTGCATGGCTACCGGTAAAGAACTCATCCAGTGTAATGAAGTTACCCAACGACTTACCCATCTTCTGACCGTTAATGGTAATCATATTATTGTGCATCCAATAATGTACCATATCATGTCCTTGAGAAGCGACTGCCTGAGCAATTTCACATTCATGATGCGGGAATATCAAGTCCATACCGCCACCGTGAATATCGAAGTTTTCACCCAGATATTTCTTTCCCATGGCCGTACATTCACAATGCCATCCGGGGAAACCATCACTCCACGGAGAAGGCCAACGCATGATATGTTCCGGCTGTGCACATTTCCAAAGAGCAAAGTCTATCGGATTGTGTTTCTCTTCCTGTCCGTCAAGAGCACGTGTTGTATTGAGCATATCCTCAATATTCCGTCCCGACAAGATTCCGTACCGATGATCTTTATTATACTTCTCAACATCGAAGTAAACCGAACCCTGGCTTTCATAAGCATATCCATTATCCAGGATTTTCTTTACCAAATCAATTTGTTCGATAATATGACCGGAAGCATGTGGTTCAATGCTGGGCGGCAATACGTTCAGTGCGTCCATCGCCTTATGATACCGGTTCAGATAATACTGAACCACTTCCATCGGTTCCAACTGTTCCAGGCGTGCTTTCTTAGCGATCTTGTCTTCTCCACTGTCGGCATCATGCTCCAAGTGACCAACATCCGTAATATTACGTACATAACGTACTTTATATCCCAGATGTTTCAAATACCGAAACAAGACATCAAACGTAATCGCCGGACGCGCATGTCCGAGATGCGCATCTCCATAAACCGTTGGTCCGCAAACATACATGCCGACAAAAGGTTCGTGCAACGGAACAAATTGTTCCTTTCTACGGGTCAACGTGTTGTAAATATGCAAAGGATGTTCCATAATTCAATCATTTAATATCGCAAAGGTAATATTTATCATTTCATTCCCGCCAGAAAGATAGGAATTTCTTTGCTAACTACTCATTTGACATCTTCCATTCCTTAGAATCTGCATTCGATAAAACTTCTTTCTTAAAGAACAAAATCGCTTCTAATAATAAGGGAAGTTCATTTTTAATAGTATAAAAGATTTGTTCTGCATCAATATGAAAATAATGATGAGCTACAATATCTCGTAATCCCATAACATCCTTCCATGGAATTATTGGATAAGTCATCAGAAGTTTTTTATCAGTAATTTTATCTATATTCTTAAAACTTTCGCCTATCGCTATCAGCAACATACAAGCAGCATCAAGTTTTTCCATGCCACTCGAAGTCAATAAAAAATCATCCGTACTTTTAATACATTGAGTACGTTCTTCTAAAGTAAGCACAGCTTTTTCCACTTGGTCAAGTATATGTAATACTCTTCGTTTTCTATCTAAAGACAATGATTCCATCACGTTCAATTTGGTCTTTTAAAAAAGTATCCATATTCCGGTTCATGCGGATAAGATCAACTGAACATTCCAACAAATTCTCGAAGAAATGTTTTAGATGTGCAAAACGTATAAGTCCTGTAGGATCTGCTTCAATACAAATATCAACATCACTTGTTTCTGTATGTTCATTTCTTGCTACAGAACCAAATATACGCAAAGAACGTATTCCATATTCTTGCTGTAATTCTTGCCTACATGAATTAATTAAGCGAATGCATTCTTCTTTTGTTTTCATCTTTCTACTTAATCTTTACTTATTTACAAATATAAAAGATATAAACCAAAATACCAATATCTTTAGAAGGAATAATATACGATTTTGTGTTTCTGAAATATTTTTATTCTTACTATTATTTAGTTGAAAACTATTACAAATCCGTTACAAATTCCTATTTTCATGCCGACAAATTAATTGAATCACCAATATGAATCAATTAATTCACTAATGTGATGCAATCAATTCATTATGGTGATTCAATTACATCACATGGGTGAATTAATTAAAATATAGTAGGAAAAAGAGGAATTGTTCTTTGTAAATACAAGAATAAAAGTAAGCTATTCAGGAGTTAAGAAGGGATTTATCAATAGGTGGCCTCAATCCTTACTTCAACATATGATATGATTTCAGTTCTGTTCGCAAGGCTTTTGCCTTCCCGTCTGTCAGTCGGTCCAACAAGTTCCAGAAGTGTTCGTTATGACTCATTTCTTTCAGATGACAGAGTTCATGCAAAAGAACATAGTCAATCAGATGCCAGGGAAGAAGCATTAAGTAGAGAGAAAGGTTGATATGCTTGCTCGATGTACATGAGCCCCAATGCGTCTGACTACTATTAATTTTTACTTGTTTATAAACAAAGCCGTATTTCTGAGCCCAAGTTGATAGACGTCCGGGCAGGTATCGCTTGGCTTCATGGCGGAATGCACTGGCTAGCATTTGTTTGAGGAGTTGTTGGACTTCGTCGTCGGCGAAGTTGGTGACCTGAGGACAGGAGATTTGCAAGACACCATCCTTGAGGGCCATGTAGAAATTATCCCTTTCGGTACGGACAATTCGTACCCGAAAAGTAGCCGTCTGCCAATCGGTCTGTTCATTCAATAAAGGTCTGGCCGGATGTTTCTTCAAAGCCGCCTTGATTTTCTCCCGGTTACCGAGGATAAAAGTCAGCATTTTCTCTTCGCTTCCCCGAACCGGCATGGTTGCAAATACCTGACCGTTGGTTATTTTGAGCGTATAATTACGTGCCCGCTCACTGTAACGGATAACGACCCGTCCTAATTCCTTATCATCAAAATACTTTTCCATAATTCTTAGGCAAAAGTAATACTTTGGATCTAACAATAATACATCCGAATTTGTTATCTTTGCAGGCGAATTGAAAATAAGGACAAACATATATAAGTAGATAAGTTTGTTTGTTTTCGGGCGACTAAGTTGGATGCTTACAGTTACTTAGAAACGAACAAACTAAAGAAACGAAATAACAGATTACTTATCATATATAAAAATTACAATTATGGCTAAGAAAGCACTTTTAATGATTCTTGACGGTTGGGGTTGTGGCGACCACAAAAAAGATGATGTCATTTTCAACACTCCAACACCGTATTGGGACTCTTTATTGGCAAACTATCCTCACTCTCAGTTACAGGCCAGTGGTGAAAACGTAGGTCTTCCCGACGGCCAGATGGGTAACTCTGAAGTAGGTCACTTGAATATCGGAGCCGGTCGTATTGTTTATCAGGACTTAGTAAAGATCAACCGTGCTTGTGCTGACAATAGCATTATGCAGAACAAAGAAGTGGTTTCAGCTTTCTCGTACGCCAAAGAAAACGGAAAGAATATCCACTTCATGGGTTTGACTTCCAATGGTGGTGTTCACTCTTCTTTCGATCATTTGTTCAAATTGTGTGATATTGCTCAGGAATACGGATTGAACGGACGGACATTCATCCACTGTTTCATGGATGGTCGTGATACAGACCCGAAGAGCGGTAAAGGTTTCATCGAAGAACTGACTGCTCATTGCGAAAAAACAGCCGGTAAGATCGCCTCTATCGTAGGTCGTTTCTATGCAATGGACCGCGACAAACGCTGGGAACGTGTGAAGGAAGCTTATGACTTGCTGATCGAAGGTAAAGGCAAGCAGGCAGATGACATGGTAAAGGCTATGCAGGAATCGTATGACGAAGGCGTTACCGACGAGTTCATCAAACCGATCAATAACTCAACTGTAGACGGAACTATCAAAGAAGGTGATGTAGTTATCTTCTTCAACTACCGTAACGACCGTGCTAAGGAATTGACAATCGTACTGACACAGCAGGATATGCCGGAACAGGGCATGAAGACAATCCCGGGCTTGCAGTACTATTGCATGACTCCGTATGATGCTTCATTCAAAGGCGTACATATCTTGTTCGACAAGGAAAACGTACAGAACACACTGGGCGAATACTTGGCAAACAATGGCAAGACTCAGTTGCACATTGCCGAAACAGAAAAATATGCACACGTAACCTTCTTCTTCAACGGTGGCCGCGAAACTCCGTATGAAAACGAAGACCGTATTTTGGTTCCGTCTCCGAAAGTAGCAACTTACGACTTAAAACCGGAGATGAGCGCCTACGAAGTAAAAGACAAACTGGTAGAAGCTATCGGTACACAGAAATACGACTTCATCGTTGTCAACTATGCTAACGGAGATATGGTTGGTCATACAGGTATTTACGAAGCAATTGAAAAAGCAGTCGTTGCTATCGACAACTGCGTAAAAGATACTGTTGAAGCAGCCAAGGCAAACGGTTACGAAGTAATCATCATTGCCGATCATGGTAATGCTGATCATGCCCTGAATGCAGACGGTACTCCGAATACAGCTCACTCACTGAATCCGGTTCCGTTTGTTTATGTAACAGAAAACAAAGCTGCCCAAGTAGAGAATGGTGTATTGGCAGACGTAGCTCCTTCTATCCTGCACATTTTAGGTATGGCACAGCCGGCTGAGATGACAGGAAAAGACTTAATAATGGAAAATTGAAAATTGAGAATTGAAAATTAAGTGAGTCGAGACAATATTGTCCGCGATAAATCGTATGCGTTCGCTATCCGTATAGTGAACGCATACAAGTTTTTAGGACAAACCCATAGAGAGTTCGTTCTTTCCAAACAGCTTTTACGGTGCGGAACATCCATAGGAGCCTTAATCAGAGAAGCTGAACATGCACAAAGTGAAGCTGATTTCTTGAATAAAATGAACATTGCTTTGAAAGAGGCCAACGAAACATTATATTGGATTTCTCTTCTGAAAGACACTGGATATTTGGATGAGGCTATTTATCAATCTATAAACAATGATTGTACTGAAATTGTAGCAATCCTTGCTTCGATTGTCAAATCCACCAAATCAAAGCTCAATAAATAATTTTCCATTTTCAATTTTCAACTTTCAATTTCAATAATATGATGATTCAAATAGAGGACATCGTTGTTTCAAGCGATATCCTGACAGAAAAATTTATATGTAACCTGGAGGCTTGCCAAGGTGAATGCTGTATCGAAGGCGACGCCGGCGCTCCCGTCGAGAAAAACGAAGTTGCCGAACTGGAAAAGGTTCTTCCGGTTGTCTGGGACGAACTTTCTCCGGAAGCACAAGCGGTCATCAAGAAGCAAGGAGTTGTTTATACCGATCAGGATGGTGATCTGGTAACTTCCATCGTAGGCAACAAGAATTGTGTTTTTACTTGCTACGACGAGAAAGGCTGCTGTTATTGCGCCATCGAGAAAGCCTACCGTGAAGGGAAATGTAACTTCTATAAGCCTATTTCCTGCCACTTATATCCGATACGGATTGAGAATTACGGTCCTTATACGGCAGTCAATTATCACCGTTGGGATGTATGCAAAGCTGCCGTCATTTTAGGGAAGATGAAAGGTGTTCCGGTCTATCAGTTCTTGAAAGAACCTTTAATCCGGAAATTTGGTGCAGATTGGTATCAGATGCTGTCGGACTGTGCTGAGGAATGGACGAAGCAGAACCGAGGCGAGGATGAAGAAAAATATTGATAGTAGCATGGAGAACTTCAAAGAAATAGGATTAGAGAAACTGGAACAGACATTTTCCTTGCCCGATGTGGTTTCTTTATGTGAGGAAGAAGACAGCCTGGTCATCCTCGACCAGACCCAGCTTCCTGCCCAGGAAGTATTCCTCAAAATCGATAACGAAGAAGAACTCATCGATGCTATTGTCCGTTTGAAGGTCAGAGGAGCACCGGCAATTGGAGTAGCTGCTGCTGCCGGTCTGTATGTTTGTTTTGCCCGTACATTGGCGAATATAACTTCTGCCCAACTTATGCAAACAGAATTCCTGGCTTTGGCCAACCGGATTCGCGCCAGTCGACCGACAGCCGTTAATCTTTCGTGGGCACTTGATCGGATGACAGTTCTATTCAAGCAATGGATAGCTGGTAAAGACAAGATAAGTTCAACCGATTTCCAAGAGATAAAAACGCTTTTACGGGTAGAAGCTGTCCGTATCAAAGAAGAAGACATCGAGATGTGTAAACAGATTGCCCAGCATGGCGTCGGACTGATTGCTTCAGGAAGTCGCATTCTGACACATTGTAATGCCGGACATTTGGCTGTCTCCCGCTATGGAACAGCCTTGGCTCCGATTTATCTGGCTCAGGCTTGCGGACTGAATCCCAAAGTCTATGCCGACGAGACAAGGCCTTTACTCCAGGGTGCTCGTCTTACCGCCTACGAATTGATGAGATTCGGAGTTGATACCACATTGGTCTGTGATAATATGGCAGCTTCGTTAATGAGTCGGGGAATAATCGACATGATCATGGTGGGTTGCGATCGGATCGCCGCCAATGGAGATGTAGCCAACAAGATTGGTACTTGCGGATTGGCCGTTCTGGCCCATTATTATAAAATTCCCTTCTATGTATTAGGACCGACCAGTACCTTTGATCCGCATACACCAACAGGAAAAGATATTGTTATCGAACAACGGTCGGCTTCAGAAGTAACCGATTTGCATTATATACACCGGATGGCACCCGAGCATGTTGGAGTTTATAATCCGGCATTCGATGTTACACCGGCAGCCTTGGTAACGGCTTATGTTACAGAAAAAGGAGTATTCCGACAAATTCAAGATTTTCAGTAGAACAACGTTTTAATACCTTATACAATGAACACATTCACAAAACTTTCAATGGCAGTCCTCATCGGATGCCAGGCTTTATGGGCCGTTTCCTGCGCTTCAGGAGAAAAGAAGGCGGAAACTAGCAGCCCAGTTGTAGATTACACAGCGTATGTCGATCCGTATATCGGATCCGGAGAACACGGACATGTATTTGTGGGAGCCAGCGTTCCTTTCGGTATGATTCAGGCTGGACCACAGAATATCCACAAAGGATGGGACTGGTGCTCGGGTTATCATTATTCGGATAGCGTAATTATCGGTTTCAGCCATACACACCTGAGCGGAACGGGTTGTGCCGACTTAGGCGACGTGCTGGTTATGCCGTTCATGGGCGAAGTCCGTACCAAACGTGGAGAACAGGACAATATCGAAGGAGCTTGTTCTTCTTACTATTCACACGCGAATGAAAAGGTAGCACCGGGTTATTACTCTTTGCTGATGGATAACGGCGTGAAAGCCGAATTATCAGCTACCGAACGTGTAGCGATCCATCGTTATACCTATCCGGAAGGCGAAAGTCATTTACTGGTCAATCTGAAGGAAGGTAACGGCGACCGGGCATACGATACCTATCTGAAAAAGGTAGACGACAATACCGTCGAAGGTTATCGTTTCTCCAAAGGATGGAGCCCGCAGCACAAGGTATTCTTCGTGATGAAGTTCGAACAACCGATCCAGTCACTGCAAGTATTCAACGATGATACACCGGCAGGTAATGATGAATTAACAGGAGAATCCGTAAAAGGTGTATTGACTTTCAAGGATGCACCGAAGGAAGTAAAATGCAAGATTGCCATTTCATCCGTTAGTTGTGCCAATGCACAGGCCAATATGAATGCTGAACTTGCAGGATGGGATTTCGACCAAGTCTGCCAACAGGCAAAAGAAAAATGGAACGATCAGCTGGCCTGTGTTGATATCAATACCAACGACGAACGGGCAAAGAAGATTTTCTACACCAGCATGTTCCATGCCTTCATCGCTCCGACTTTATATTGCGACGTAAACGGTGAGTTCCGCGGACATGATGATAAAGTCTATAAGGCTGATTCTTGGACAAACTACTCTACCTTCTCTTTATGGGATACCTACCGTACGTTGAATCCGTTGTTCACCATCATCAAACCGCAGTATGTTCCTGACTTTGTCAATTCCATGCTGAGCATTTACGACCAGCAGGGCAAATTACCGATCTGGCCATTGGTTGGTGGAGAAACCGAATGTATGCCGGGTTATAGTGCCATACCTATCATTGCGGATGCTTATCTGAAAGGGATCAAAGGATTTGATGCAGAACGTGCTTTCAAAGCGATGACTTCTTCGGCTACATACGATAAGCAGAAAGGGGTTCCTTTCGTGATGGAAAAAGGATATATTCCTTGTGATAAAGTACACGAAGCAACTTCCATCGCCATGGAATATGCCGTTGGCGACTGGGGTATTGCCATGATGGCAAAGCAAATGGGTAAAGAGGCCGACTATCAGGAATTCTTCAAGCGCGGTCATTATTATGAACAGTATTTCGACAAGAGCATCAACTTCATCCGTCCGAAGATGGACGACGGCTCTTGGCGTACACCGTATGATCCGTTCCGTTCAGTACACGGCGTAGGTGATTTCTGCGAAGGTAACGGTTGGCATTATACTTTCTTCGTACCCCAAAATCCGGAAGGACTGATTGCCTTGATGGGTGGCGACGATGCCTTCAATGCCAAACTGGATTCTTTGTTCGTAGCCAATGGAGATATGGGTGAAGGAGCATCGGCAGATATCAGCGGACTGATTGGTATGTATGCACACGGAAATGAACCGAGCCATCACGTAGCTTATTTGTATCCGTATGCCGGACAACAATGGAAAACAGCCGAGAAAGTCCGTTACATTCAGGATGAGTTCTATACCGACAAACCGGAAGGCGTGATTGGAAACGAGGACTGCGGTCAGATGTCGGCTTGGCACATCATGTCGGCCTTGGGATTCTATCAGGTCAACCCGTCTCACGGTATTCTGGTGTTCGGTAGTCCGCAGTTCAACGAAGCCACGATCCAGTTGCCCGAAGGCAAGACTTTCGAGATCGTTGCTCACAACAACAGCCACGACAATATCTACATCCAGTCGGCTACCTTGAACGGACAACCTTATACAAAATCATACATCACCTACGAGGATGTCATGAAAGGCGGTAACCTGACCTTCGAAATGGGCAGCACACCAAACAAGGAGTTCGGAGCAGCTCCGGCTGACCGGCCGAAGTCTCTCTAATCGACTACAAAGACTTTCTATATTAAATCCCCAGAATCAGAATCTCTACAATCCTGATACTGGGGATTGTTTCATTTATTGGATTATTAAACCGTGTCCAGCAAACAATCCTTAAACAAAAGAAGGTATTCCCAAAGAATTTGTATCTTTGCGATTTAAATCAACGGATCATAAAACGAATCATATCATACTATGGCATTACAATGTGGCATTGTCGGACTTCCAAATGTAGGGAAGTCCACTCTTTTCAACTGTTTATCGAACGCGAAAGCACAATCGGCCAACTTTCCGTTCTGTACGATCGAGCCGAACGTAGGTGTCATCACCGTACCGGACGAACGCCTGAACAAACTGGCAGAAATTGAACATCCGCAGCGTGTCATCCCAACTACAGTCGAAATCGTAGACATCGCCGGACTGGTGAAAGGCGCCAGCAAAGGAGAAGGATTGGGAAACAAGTTCCTCGCCAATATCCGGGAAACAGACGCCATCCTGCATGTGCTGCGCTGCTTCGACGACGATAACATCGTTCATGTGGACGGTTCCGTAGATCCGGTAAGGGATAAGGAAATCATTGACATGGAGCTTCAAATCAAAGACCTGGAAACAGTAGACAGCCGTATCGCCAAAGTACAGAAACAAGCTCAGACAGGTGGAGACAAACAGGCAAAAATAGCCTATGAAGTATTATGCAAATACAAGGAAGCCTTGGAACAAGGCAAGAGTGCCCGTACCGTTTCATTCGAGACTAAAGAAGAAGAAAGAGTGGCACACGATCTCTTCCTCCTGACCAATAAGCCAGTGCTCTATGTCTGCAACGTGGATGAAGCCAGTGCCGTAAGCGGTAATAAATACGTAGAAGCAGTTCGCGAAGCTGTCAAAGAAGAGAATGCCGAAATCCTGGTGGTCGCTGCCAAGATCGAAAGCGAAATCGCCGAACTGGAAACTTACGACGAACGCCAGATGTTCCTGCAGGAAATCGGTCTCGAGGAATCGGGTGTAAACCGTCTGATCAAGTCGGCCTACAAACTGCTGAATCTACAAACCTTCCTGACTGCCGGACCCGACGAAGTTCGTGCCTGGACCTTCCACAAAGGCTGGAAAGCTCCGCAATGTGCCGGTGTGATCCACACAGATTTCGAGAAAGGATTTATCCGCGCTGAAGTCATCAAATACGACGATTATATTTCATATGGTTCAGAAGCGGCTGTCAAAGAAGCCGGTAAGATGAGCGTCGAAGGAAAAGAATACATCGTACAAGACGGTGACATCATGCACTTCCGTTTCAACGTATAATAAACATACATCCCATGTGTGCTTCACCAGCACCACGGGATTTCTTAAATATACATATATGGTACAGCGATTTGAGTTCTTAGTTATTGGTTCCGGTATCGCCGGAATGAGTTTTGCCCTGAAAGTGGCACATAAAGGAAAAGTAGCCCTCGTCTGCAAATCCGGCCTCGAAGAAGCAAATACGTATTTTGCCCAAGGAGGCGTAGCGTCTGTTACCAACCTGCTTGTTGACAACTTCGACAAGCACATTCAAGACACCATGATCGCGGGTGACTGGTTAAGCGACCGGGCCGCCGTCGAACAAGTTGTCCGTAATGCTCCACAACAAATCAAGGAACTGATCAGTTGGGGTGTAGATTTCGATAAAGATGCAGAAGGGAACTTCGACCTGCACCGTGAAGGCGGTCACTCCGAATTCCGCATCTTGCACCACAAAGACAATACGGGAGCCGAGATTCAGGACAGTCTGATCCGCGCCGTACAGACACATCCTAACATCACAGTTTTCGAGAACCATTTTGCCATCGAGATTCTGACACAACACCACTTGGGTGTAACCGTTACCCGCCAGACACCCGACATTGAATGTTACGGTGCCTACATCATGGATATGAAAACGGGTAAGATTGATACCTTCCTATCCAAAGTTACCTTAATGGCAACCGGAGGTATCGGAGCCGTTTACCAGACAACTACCAATCCGCTGGTAGCAACCGGTGATGGTATTGCCATGGTTTACCGTGCCAAAGGAACCGTGAAAGATATGGAATTTGTTCAATTCCACCCAACGGCCTTATATCATCCAGGTGATCGTCCTTCATTCCTGATTACGGAAGCTATGCGTGGTTATGGAGGTGTTCTGCGCACAATGGATGGAAAAGAATTCATGCAGAAATACGACAAACGTCTCTCTTTGGCTCCGCGTGATATTGTAGCACGTGCTATCGATACGGAAATGAAGAATCGTGGTGACGATCACGTCTATCTGGATGTAACGCACAAAGATCCGGAAGAGACCAAGAAGCACTTCCCGAACATCTACGAAAAGTGCCTGAGTCTGGGTATTGACATCACGAAAGATTATATTCCGGTTGCGCCTGCTGCCCATTATCTGTGTGGTGGTATTAAAGTCGATCTGAATGCCCGTTCGTCAATCAATCGTCTGTATGCCGTAGGTGAATGTTCTTGTACCGGATTACACGGAGGTAATCGTCTTGCTTCCAATTCCCTGATCGAAGCCGTAGTTTATGCAGATGCTGCAGCTAAACACAGTTTGAGTATCCTCGACTCACTTTCTTATCAGGAAAACATTCCGGAATGGGACGACGAAGGAACTCGCCTGCCGGAAGAGATGGTCTTAATCACCCAAAGCTTGAAGGAAGTCGGACAGATTATGAGTACCTATGTAGGTATTGTCCGTTCAGACTTACGCCTGAAGCGTGCTTGGGATCGTTTGGATTTATTGTACGAAGAAACAGAAAGTCTGTTCAAACGGTCTATTGCTTCTCGTGAAATCTGTGAATTACGTAATATGATCAACGTAGGTTACTTGATCACACGTCAGGCTATCGAACGTAAGGAAAGTCGTGGTTTGCATTATACACTGGATTATCCTCCTGTTCCGCACGAACATTAAGAGATTAAAGCAAGGAAATAAAAAGAGGCACGAAATCAGCTTTCCATATTACTGATTTCGTGCCTCTTCCATCAGATATTCAATCATATTTATGCCGTAATACCATTCTCATAAAGATACTCAGGAGCAATATCAGCCCCATTCGACCAAAAGATCGTATCTTGCAAACCAAACTGGATAAATTGGGCTTTGTCTTTTAATTCTTCAAATGCCGGATATTTCAATAAAGGAGCTAGATCAACCTTTTTTCTTACACCATCATTGAAAGTACAAAGCAACACGTAATCACCCAAATATTCCACATCTGTAACTGTCAATAACATAAGCTATCATTTTTATCGTCTCACTTTTTCTATTTTTTCTCCTCTCTGAGCTTTATTCCAAATATCAAATAACTCAGCTTCGTGTTCATCAATAAATCGATTGATTAATTGAATAGCACTCGATTTGGCACGTCCTTCTACAATTCGATCTTTCAACGTAATTGTAAAATCACCGCTACCACTCCTAACATGAATATGTGGAGGATTATGATCAAACGCATAAATATAGATCAATAACCCTTGAATAACAAATATTGAACCCATAAGCTTATTTGCTGAATCACAAAAACAAAGATAGTACAAATATTTTCTAATAAGAGCTTTCCTCTGTTATGAAAATCTCCTAAAACCAAATCTTGAAACGGGTCACAGCATCCGAATAGGTTTTGAGAGAAAATGAACAACCATGCTTCTGCAATACTTCACGGATAAATATCAATCCGATACCTTGCCCGTTGGGTTTTGTCGAGAAGAAAGGACTAAAGAGTTTTGCTTCCGTCTCTTTTGAGATGCCTTCACCCGTATCTCCTATTTCCAGACAAAGCGGCTGTTTAGTTGTACGAATGAAAATGTCTCCATCTTCCCCGATGGCTTCTACGGCATTCTTGATGATATTAACCAATACTTGTTCAAATAGAATTGGATCCAGTTTGACCAAAGGCAAGTCTTCCTCCAGTTCAATATGAATCCGGATCTGTTTACCAACACACTGATTTTCCATGAAGCGCTTACAGGAAGAAACCAGTTCATTCAAGGAAACAGATTTAACTTGTGGTTCCGGAATACGGACTACATCAGCAAAGTTCGTAATGAAACGACTCATTCCATAACAACGTTCGATCAGCACCCGCAAGACATCGCTTACTTCTTCCATGTCGTCCATTCCACGAAATGACGATTCCAACGTATCCAGCGTAGAAGTAATCCCGGCAGTTGTGTTGTTCACCTCATGCGAAATCATGCGGATCACCTTTTCATACGCCTTTTTCTCTGCCTTAAATACCTCATGTGTTAAGACTTCTATCAGATAGAATTCATGTCGCAGTCCCCGATCCATAAAGAAAGAATGCGAACATTTATAAATATTGGCATCGCTCAAGCGAATACTTCGGGAAGCATCAAGTGGTATATCTCGGATTTCTTCAAGTAATGGTTCTGTACATAATGCCAGCTGTTGACCGACCAGATCTTTCTCGTTAGCCAAATGCAGTAGTCGGCAAACCGCCGGATTGGCCGACAAGATCCGTCCGTCAAAATCAAGGATCAAAACCCCCATCGGAGAAGCTTGTATCAACAAATCAAGGAAATGATTCTGTTCGCGTACATGGAGACGTTCGTTCTTCAGCTGCTCCATCATCCGATTGAAAACATCCACAATACGGTCTGTTTCTTTCTGCCCCACGTATCCCAGACGCGAACTGAAGTCCTGTTCTTTCAATAAATCCATACCATTTCCCAACGTATAAAGCGGTTTGATGATACGACGATAGAAATAGAACAGATAACCTAGCAACAAGATAATCCAGCCTTCAAGGGCAAAGAATATCCATTCTGTATATTTCCCGCACCAAAGACAGCCGATCAGGGCGAACAAGATCGCCAGCAACAACAGGAATCCGAGGAAGATACTCTTTAATCGCATATCTTAATCCCATATTTCTCCAGTCGCCGGTACAAAGCAGCCCGGCTGATACCCAAGGCTTCGGCGGTACGCGACAGGTTATGTTCATATTTATCCAATGCCTGAAGGATACTTTTCCGTTCCAGCTCTTCGAGTGTCAAGCCTTCCAACGAAGTAGAAGCTGAAGAAGTCAAAGCGGATTGCGGCATACCGAACTGTTCGAAGTCGGAAGCTTCAATCCGTTGCCGTCCTGAAACCAATAAAGTTCGTTCTACCAGGTTCTTCAATTCGCGGATATTACCCGGGAAAGGTAATTGCTGCAAATAAGTAAATGCTTCGGAAGCAAACTCAACTGGCGGCAAACCATTTGTCTCTGCCAGCTTTTGGGCAAAATGACGTACCAAAAGCGGAATATCTTCCCTTCGCTCCCGTAAGGCTGGCAAATGGACGGTGATCAGATTAATACGATAGAACAAATCTTCGCGGAACGTATGCTCACGTACCATTGCCGGCAAGTCCCGGTTTGTCGCACTGACTACCCGAACATCTACTTTCCGCGGACGACTATCACCCAACACTTCAAAGGTCTGATCCTGCAATACCCGCAATAACTTTACCTGACTGGATAATTCCAAGTCGCCGATCTCATCCAGAAAGATTGTTCCTTTATCTGCCATCTCAAAACGACCGGTCCGATCCATATACGCATCAGTAAATGCTCCTTTCTTATGTCCGAACATCTCACTCTCGAACAGACTCTGCGACAAACCGCCCAAATTTACTTTCACGAAAGGTTCCTTCGCCCGGCGACTGTGTGTATGAACGGCTTCGGCAATCAGTTCCTTTCCCGTACCACTTTCTCCGGTGATCAAGACTGAAGCAGTCGTCGGAGCAATACGTGCTACCGTATCCAGCAGGCTTAGCAACGCCGGACTTTTCCCTATGATCTTATCGAAACATGGATGTGTCTGCGTTGTCGCTGCTTCCTCTTTTCCTACCGGAGCATATAATTCCAAAGCATTACGGATTGCCTTTAGCAATACCAGATTATTCCATGGCTTCGTGATGAAATCGAAAGCACCGGCTTGCATACCTTGTACGGCCAAAGAAATAGAACCCCATGCCGTCATCAGAATTACGGGTAAATCCGGGCGCAGTATTTTGACTTGCTTCAGTAAATGGATTCCTTCTTCTCCGGTCGTCGTGAGGGTAAAATTCATATCCATCAAGACCAACTGGAAATCTTCTTCACGTACCTTCTGAAGTGCTTCTTTCGGACCACCGACTGCCGTCGGTAAATAACCGACCCGCTTCAGCAGGAACGTTAGCGAAGAACGCACTACCGCATCATCATCTACTATCAGAATCTTCGTATCTGTCATATTATTCATTCTTCTTTATTCAATACTTCTTCCTTTGGCTCATCGGCATCCAGCAAATTCATGATTACTGTAGCCGGTATGGACAACCTCGAGAAAGCAAACATTTTCTTCCCCAAATCCTTCATTGATGCTCCAATATGATAGACTTCCTGGGAATCAATCAACAGGAAACGATCATGGCAATCCCGATATGTCCTCACCTCGACAGGCGGATACTGGCTGTTATGCTTTTCCAAATCCAACTGCATCTGCGGCATGATCCGCTGCGTATAGATCGTTGCTGTTACATCCGTTTTGCGTTTACTCAACATCAACAAGACTGTTTCATCCACATAATTATCAATCAAGACTATCGATTGTTGGGCAGACTTAATCAAATCAATAGCAAACTTATATGCATCAAAGATCTGGCCATTGAAGAAAACACCTTCTACCGGAGGCAAGGAAGTCCGGACAAAGAATTCAACCTTATCGGCTAAATCCCGAATCTGGCGGTCATGCTCACTCAGTTTCTCTTCAATCCGGCGGTGAGGATACGAGTTGATCGCATGACCCTTCAGCATATATTCTTTCAAGACCTGGTTGGCCCACTGACGAAAGCGAGTTCCCTGTTTACTTTTCACCCTGTAACCCACCGAGATAATCACGTCCAGATTATAATAATCCACTTGATAAGTCTTTCCGTCGGCAGCAGTATAGGCAAATTTTGCCCAAACTGAATCTTTTACCAGCTCTTCTTCCTTGAATATATTACGAATATGTTTCCCTATCACGCTGATGTCTCGTCCAAAAAGTTGAGACATTTCTTCTATGGATAACCATACCGTTTCATTTTTCAAATGAACTTCCAACTTGATTATCTCATCCGGTTGATATAATATAATCTCACCTTGCTCCATGTATTTATAACCCGTTTATCTGACGATCTTCTCAAATTCAGCATCTAAAGTACAATTATTCAAGAAATCATACAACGTCAGACTACGGATATTATAGAAATAACGCCAATAATAGTACAGCTCTTCTATGTGTTTCTGCTTGGCACTATCCTTTGACGTTTGGGCATCATTTAATTCCAGAATATCAATTTTCCCCACCATAAATGTTTCAATAGAAGTTCTGTAACGGCTTTCTGCCAGAGAATCCACTTCCGAGGCAATTTCCAATTGGGCAGCCTGGTTATTGAAATTCTCTACCAAAAGGAAAATATTCTGATTGAAATCCATCTGTTCCTGACGGATTTTAGAAAGTACTACTTCCCGGTTTGATTCGGCTACTTTCACCTTCCCTTTCCGCTTACCCCAGTCCAGTATCGGAATCGAAACGCCTACTTCCACCACCTGATTATCTTTCAGCGGATTATAGGCTCCCGAGAAGGAAAGATCTTTCCCTGTATAACCAACCGAGGCAAACAAATTAATGCTTCGCTGGTTTCCTTTGGCCGTGGCTACATCATAATCAGCCTCCAATTGCCGACGCAGAATATTCTTGGAGAAGGAATTATTCTCTTGCGCCCGTGCCAATACCTGCTGATAGTCCAGACGCACACCGGTAATAGCTTCAGGCAAAACCGGCTCAATCCGGTCCCGTTCACTTAATCCCAAGAAAGAACGTAGCTGGAACATCATCGAATTCAGATTCGACTGCGCCTCTGTTACCTTCCCTTTTGCCTGCAAGGCCGACTGTTTGAGCTGCATCAGTTCAATTTCCGAGATATGGCCGATCTTCCGTTTGGCAATCGCTATCTCATAAAGCTTATTGGCGTTCTCCAGGTTCTGCTTACAAACTACCAAGTTATCTTCTGCCAGCAACAGATTAAAATAATGCGTAATGGTTGTAATGGTCACCTCTTCTACACTTTCCATAAAAGCAGCCTTCGCTTCTTCATAACGGACCGGCTCGATACGCCGTTTCCATTTCTGATCGTTCACTCCAAATATCGGCTGCGTCAAGGTGAGGCTGACCGGAACACTCATAAACTCATTGTAAGCATCTTTTCCCAATTGTCGGGTAAAATCCAGTGAGGTATTCAAAGCAATCTTACCTCCGGTCAGAGCGATATTCTGCTCTATCGAGATCTCTCCATTAAGACCTAAGACATTATTCTGTACATACGTATAAGATCCATCCGACTGTTGATATTTGGAGTATTGTTTGCTATACGAAGGCAATGTGCCGGTGAAGATAATCTCCGGCAATTGTTCGGCCTTGTGCGTCCGGTATTCCCAATAAGCCGTCTTCAATTCATTTAAAGCGACGGCCGCATCCACCGATTGTATTTGTGCCAACCGGATAGCATCCGTCAACGAAAGAGAGACTGTCCGAGCATCCACCTCCTCCGCATAGCTGTTATCACATACTCCTATGATATAAATTAAACACAAAATCCAAATTCGTTTCATATCCATTTCTTTTTCCAACCGAGGAGCAAATGCTATGCCATAAATATATCTGACTGATTATCAATCTAAGGCAGAAAACCATAGTGTTCGGTTTCGGACAGTTGGTTCACTTTCGGACGACAGAGGATTTTTTTAAATATACTCTTTAGATATATAGTTAGTTTTATATCTTTGTATAATCCTAAGGATATTTATTCACAAATACATTATGACGCATCATTCATAGGTTAACTATATGGAAATATATCATGGAAGTTATACAAAGATTCTTTCACCCCAAATCTTGAAAGGTCCATTTACGAAAGATTTTGGAGACGGATTCTATTGTACCGAGATAAGAAAACAGGCTCAGAAATGGGCAAAGCGCTATGATACTCCCATTGTAAACATATATGAATATCAACCCAATAATCATCTGAAAACTCTTTACTTTAAAGAAATGACAGATGAATGGCTTGATTTCATTGTTGCCTGTCGCAATGGGGAATCACATTCTTTTGATATTGTTATTGGAGCCATGGCTAATGATCAGATATATAATTATGTAGCAGATTTCATGAATGGTGTAATTACCCGAGAGCAATTTTGGGTATTAGCCAAGTTCAAATATCCAACGCATCAAATTAATTTTTGTACATCTCAAGCATTGACATGTCTTACATTTAAAGGATATGAGGAGATAAAAAATGAATGGACGTGAAGATAAACAATTAAACGATTTGTTTTTTGTATGTAGCTTAATTGAGTATGTGGGGCGGCAAACAAATAACGAACGGAAAACCATCGTAAACGCGTTAGGCCCAAAAGGGATAAAACATTATTACGAACTTGCAGAAGTCTATCATTGTGAGAATATAAACAAAGTAACCCACGAGATTGTAACAAAATATGGTATTACAAATGGCAATTACAACAATGTTGCCGATGCTGAAGATAATATTCCAACTTATTGGGATATTGGAAAGGTAATGCAGCGGCTTATATCTGAAGTTGCCCGTAGGTCTCATAAAGATATTATCACTACTCTTATTGAGGTTTATAATTCATGGATTGTTCCTAAAATTGACAATTACAACAGCTCCATGTATTACGAAAATACCAGTTATCAATACGCATCTTATCAAGCAGGACATGCTTTATAACTTGAATCACATCATCTATCTGTCTTACAAAAAGATAGATAAAAGATGAAAGATGATTTGACAAACTGAAAGTAAGGTCTCTTCCGGGATGATAATGATACATAAAAACGAAAGTAACGAATATCCATTCCGATTCTCGTTACTTTCGTTTTTGATTCTCGTCGGCTTTCAAAATAAAAGCTAAGTATTTTGATCATTTCCCGGCGTATTTTCATCAAAAGCCGGCGTAAATTGAGAAAAATACGCCGGCTTTTTACACTACTCTGCCCGCAAGGCATCGGCAGGTGCTATATGTGCTGCCTTTTGTGCTGGATACCAGACTCCTAAGACAATGATAAAGGCCAATAACAGCCAGGTTATCAACGAGACTTCCAAGAAACGGAGAAGTCGTTCGTCGGCTGCCGAGGCTGATACCAAATCGGCATACATCAGGTTTCCACAAATAAAGAGGGCGGGTAGCGCAGCCAGTGTAAGGAGTAGCAAACTTTCGGTGATGGTAAACCGAAGCAAACCGGTCCGCGATGAGCCCATCGCCATACGTAATCCCAATTCTTCCTTTCGGCGGTTCACACGAAACCAGAATGAACCGATAACTGCCAGGAATACATTAACCAACAAGAAGAGCATCACCGACGAGATCACCTGTTGTCCGCTCGAATTGGAAGTCTTCTCCAGGAACTGCTCCCGAATATCATTATAACTCTGCACATCAGACACCCAGAAATTCCCCGCCTGTAACTGGCGGCGCATCTCTTTCATAAAGCGTTCCTCAAAACCTGCCGTCTCGACATTCGGACGGATACGGAAAGTGATTTGTGTAGCCATACAATCTGGTTCCGATTCAATTTCATCGTTCGATAATAACCGAAACCAAGCAAAAGGATTCTTCTCATTATATTCATCATTCCGAACTGGTTCGGTGACAGCCACAATTTTCATCGTATCCTCTCCACTGGCTAATTCCTCGTCCACAACATTCGTCCGATGGAAAAACAACTGGGCTATATCCGCCGAGATAATCAATCCCGGCTGTTGAATCCGCTGCTCCAGTTCTTCGGGTAAACCTCCAGCTGCAGGTGTGATATGAAATACCTGAAAATAAGCCGGAGTAACCCAATACGTGCGGACAAACTGCTCTACGCTGTCTTTTTGTAGCCCATTGCTACTATTGGAATAAGAATAAGGCAACGAATACATTGATAAAGCCACCGCTTCCACATCCGGATGCTGCCGGATACGTTCCACGATACGATCGAAGTTCTGCTTCGGTTCTTCACTATCTTCCGGATAAACGATAAACTGAGGAGAATCGGACGAACGTAAAGAAACGACAGCTTGGTAAACTCGATCGGTTTCAAACCCAACCGGGCGATGATATAACGTATATTGGGTAATGAAATAGTCAGTCATAATCCATAAAGCGACAAACACCACCATCAACTCAGCCAATATCCACAAATTACTGCGGAATTGTGCACGGATAATCTTCAATAAATGTACAATCATACGATCCATGTTTTATAGGTTCTACATATTCAAGGCATTGACAATATCCGAGCGAATGGCATTCCACACCGGAACTAATGAAGAGAGCAGATTCAACACCAGGCAAACCACGATAGCGGACAGGAAAACTTGCCAGTTCATCAACATCCCGACTGATAATGTAATGGTCTCTCCCAAACCTGTAACCATCATTTGATAGTTGCTTACCAACAGGATATGCTTATACAAAGCGACTAATCCGTAAGAGAAAAGTAAACCTGCCACGCTACCTGGGAACATCAGTAACAGGTTTTCTATAAATATCTGTATGAACAACGTGCTTCGAGGTGCTCCAAAAGCTTTACGAATACCTATCTCTTCCATCCGGTCCTGAATATGCGAAGCGTTCAGTCCGGATATATTCAAAGCCGGAACCAGCAGAAAGAGCAAAAGGAAAAGAGCAATCGCCCCGTAAGCCTTCGAGCTACTGACACCCATGATCGTAAAGACGGCTGGTCGGACAATAGCATCCTTGATTTGGCCTTCGGCCAACGTCGTGTTATAGCGTTTGACAGCCTGATCCAATTCCGCCTGTACTGCCGGAAGATCCTTTTTATTACGTAACAAGATATTCGCCTGCAATTTTCCCACCGTCACTTCACGTTCACTGACTGATTCATTCGCCAGACTCGACATAGAAGTATAAGGAATCCAAACCTGCGCATACGTATCTTCCAACGTACCGGACACATCTTCTACCACCCCACAGATCCGATATTCCACTTCATTCAGCTGGATAGTTTGCCCGATAACATCTTCCTTACCAAAGAACTGACGTGCCATGGAATGGCATAAAACAACCGTTCTCACACCCGATTCAAAATCGGATTCCGTAAATGGCTTTCCATACAGGAAATGAAAATCATAGACTTGCCAAAATGCCGAATTACAGCCCATATACATAATCTTGGGTTGCATGTCTATCCCCGGAACAGAAGCAAACATCTCTTGCCCCTGAAAGAATTGAAATACGGGCATAGTCGTTATAACAATGGCTTCGGGAGTTTTCAAGGTTTGCATTACTTCTTTCACAAAACGAATACCCAGACCACTGTTCCAGGTACTATTGCCCTCGTTATACACATAAGAAATTTGATCCATATACGCCATCCGATCCCGATGTACTTCCGGCGCTATATTAGCGGTACGAATGTGATACACTACCGCCAGCACCATCACCATCGAAATCGCCAGTCCGGTTCCGATGATATAAACGGCACTGAAGAAACGGTTTTGTTTCATCAGTTGCCAGGCTTGTTTGAAATACAGATTTATGGTTGTCATTTTAGTTTGTTTAGTTTATTATTCATCTTTCAAGGCTTTTGTCGGATTTAACCGGGCTGCCTGTTTTGCCGGAAATACGATACCCGCTACAATCATCATGGCCAATGTCAGGAAAGCCATCAGGAAACTATACACAAGACGATCTACCATAGAGAGATCCATCGAAGTAGCAGTCAGTACATCCAATTGAGCCAAATTTGCATAAATCAACAAGGCCGGTAGAGTGACAACAGCCAGCAGCATCAAACCTTCTCCTATCAATTGGATAAAGATTACCGATCTGGAAGCTCCTACCGCCATGCGCAAACCAATCTCCGGAATACGCTGCCGAGCACGGAACCAGAATGTTCCGACTATACCCAACAACACATTGAACAAAAGGAACGACACACCGACAGCATAGATCCTTATATCGTCGAAAGCAGAGCGCAGAATTTCCTCACGATAATAACTCATAGGAGTGATATCGGACAGATATATGTTTCCCAGCCTCAGTTGTTGTTCCATATCTTTCCTGAACTGCTGTATAAGCTCAGGTTTGTCTGCCGAAGGCTTCATGCGCACGAACAAGTTTATATTCCCTGAAAGTATTTCAATATCGTACTTCTTCAATTCGTCCCGTCCACCGAGATTACGGTAATAGGCATAATCAAACGGATAGAACTCGTGATAGCGTTGGAACTCGCAGACTTCGCCTATATGATATGCCGTACTGTCGGAATCGCCCTGATCCGTAATCCAGATTTCTTTTCCTCGTCCTTCAACCGGACTACCATAATAAGCCTTGGCTACAGAAGAGGTGACGACGATACCATTGTTCTCCAAGGTTTTCTCAAGTTTTTCCCACGATTGTCCGTCGGCAGTCTTTACCTTGAAAACACGGAAATACGAAGGATCCACGTCACGTACATAGCCGTAACGCTTTAGACCTTTGCCATGAAAAGTAGCGAACCGGTTGAAATACATATAATGGAAATGATTACCGGAAGTATAACCTACAGTTTCCACACGCGAGTCCTTCTCCAAACGGTCTATGATTGTGAAGAAATCATCCATCCCATTCGTTGTGTGCACAGCTGTTGTATCATAATCTGCACTGTTTTTGGGAACTACACCCAGCCATACTTTATACACATGCGAAATGTCAAACCCCAACGGCTGTTTGTATTCCTTGTATTTCACATACAGATAATCTGCAGCATAAAGCAGACAACTGAAGACAACCAGCAGTTCCAGCAGAATCAGCACATTGGCTTTCCGCTCGTTCCACATCTGTCGAATCATTGAAGCGATCATACCATTAACTGTTTAAAGCCTCGGAGATTTGCTGCCGAGTCGCTTTCCAGGCCGGGAATACAGCCGAAAGCAGGTTTAACAATAGACATAGAATAAAAACGACGATAAATACCCAGCCGTTTACCATCTGAAGCGAAAGCTGTTCCTGCCCTAACGAGGTAATCATCAGCCAGTCGCCCATGCAGGCAAGAGCAACATACGAAAGTATAAATCCCAACAAGCCACCAATCAATGTCACTAATAGATTCTCCAGCAGGACTTGCGACATGATACGCTGCCGTGTGGCTCCATAAGCTTGTCGCAAGGCAAATTCAGGAATCCGTTTGCGTGTCCATGCCAGGATAATACCGGAGATATTCAGTGCGGGTACCAGCAGGATGATAAACGCTATTGTTCCAAATCGCAGAAACACTTTTCCTACTGATACTTCCGAATATTCTCCACCCATCCACTTTTCCAGATGAGACAAAGGCTGATGCAGGATGTTGGCCTGTACATCCGAAAGACCGGCATTGAAGTTGTCAATATGCTTCAGCAGTTCCTGATGTAAATCTTCCCGGTTATGTCCTTTCTTCAAGAGCATATAGCATTCGAAGGATCCTCCTATTCCTTCCATGTTATAAGATAGGTGCGTTCCGGCCGTATAAGGAATCCATACATCAGCCCAGGCTTTGTCGGCAAAGCGCGATACGTCTTTCACCACACCACACACCCGATACACCAGGAAGTTAATCTTCAGTTCCTTCCCTACAGCCTGTTCGGTTCCGAACACAGAACGGGCTACTTTCTCACTGATAACGGCCTCGTGTAATCCACTCTCAAAAGTGGCTTTCGAGAAAGGATTTCCTGCTACAAAGTCAAAGTTATATACATGCCAGAAAGCCGTATCTGTTTCCAGAATAGAGGCATTGACCGTATTCCTTCCATCCATTGACAACAAGGTTTGCTTCTGCCATCTATCACGAACCACTGCCGTGACAGCTTCGGTCGATTGCAACGGATAAAAGCATTCTTTGATAAAAGGCAAGCCTAAGCCTGTCATGGCGATACGCCGTCCGTCAGTCTTTCCTTCCGTCTTTACATACGTGACGTAATAGGTATCCGCACGGTGGCTTTCCGGCTTAAAGGCTGCTGTATTGGCTATGAACAAGATCACAAAGACCATGATCATGCAAATTGCCAAAGCCGTTCCTAAGATAGAAAGCAAGGCCGCCAGCCGATTTTGCCGCAGCAACCGCCAGGATTGTTTGATATATTGGTTGATATTGGACATAGTCGGTACATTTATTGAATCTGTCGTCCATCAAAGAAATGCACAATACGTGAAGTCTGCTTCGCCTGGTTTTCATTGTGTGTTACCATGACGATGGTACGTCCGTCTTCCTGATTCAGCTTATGCAGGATTTCCATTACTTCTGCTCCCATCTTGGAGTCCAAATTACCGGTCGGCTCATCGGCCAGGATGATTTCCGGATTCCCGATAATGGCACGGGCAATAGCGACACGCTGGCACTGACCTCCGGAAAGTTGTGTCGGGAAGTGACGCATGCGGTGTGACAGACCAACTTTCTCCAAGACGGCGATGGCTGCTTCCCGGCGTTCTTTGGCTGATACATGCGGCCGGTACAAAAGCGGCAGCTCTACGTTATCCAGTACATTGAGGGAATTGATCAGATGGAAAGACTGGAAGACAAAACCCAGTGTCTTGTTACGGAAAGCCGCCAGTTGCTTATCGTCCATCGATGCGGTTTGTACACCGGCAATCTCTACGGTTCCGCGCGTTGGCTGATCAAGCAAACCCATAATATTCAACAGGGTTGACTTTCCGCAACCGGATGGTCCCATGACACTCAGGAATTCACCTTTATCTACTGTCAGATTTACATTCTCCAATGCTACAGTTTCAATCTCTTTTGTCCGATATACTTTCTCTAAGTTTGTTAATGTGATCATATTATTTAAGTTTTAAAGTTATTCATAATGCAATGTTTCTGCCGGATTCATCCGGGTAATCTTGTTGGCCGGAATGCGGATACCCAAGTAAATCATACCGCCCATCAACAGATAGGAAACCGATAAGGTAATCAGGAAGCGCCACCAGGTATAAGCCAGCCGATACGTATCGGGCATATCCAGATACAACATATTTACCAAGAAGACCAGCAGGAATGGTAAAGTCAGAGCCAACAGGAAAAGTCCTTCGAGGAATAATTCCCGGCGCAACTGTCTTTTCGAAGCACCCAAAGCTGCGCGCAACCCGATTTCTGCCCGCCGTGACTGCGTGCGTAACCAGAAGGTACCGACAATCCCGAAGAAGATATTCACCAGCATAAAGCCGACCATGGCAATCTTTTTCTTCTGGTTATCCAAACGAGGCTTCAACATGTCGGCACGGTATTCGCTGATGGGTTTTACGCTCGACACATATACATTTCCTACTTGCAAACGCTCGCTTTCTTGTTGCAAGAAGGCTTCCATTTCTTGTTGTGAATAATCCTTTTTCATGCGGAACAAACAATTATAAAATCGAATATCATTTTCCGCAACCTCATCCAAAAAGTCCTGTTCTGTTCTCCACACGTAATAATAAGTAGGTTGATAAGTGTCAAAATCCATTTCTTTCAGTGGTGCTGAAACAGCGGAGACTTTCATGCTCTCCGTAGATTTCGGACCCCATTTCACTTTTCTTTGAGTACGCCCCGAACCTTCCGGAAAGAAGATCTCATCCAAGGTTTCAGAGAGCACAACCTCTCCGGGATTCTTCAGAACTTGGTCATAAAGCGGACGACCCTCTTTATCCCTGACCTTAAATACACGAAAATACTCCAAATCAACATACCGTACCCTATATGCATATGAGGCACTGGCTGTATCCTCAACCGGCATCAAACCAGACCAACCACGATTATAGGTATAAGGTGTTGCTATTTTGGAAAGACAAACCGCTTCTACCTCCGAGCATTGCCGTAAATTTCCAATTAATTGTAACAAATCTTGGGTTGCTTGGTTATTTCGTTCTATGTCCATTTCAGTCACATCATCTGTCAATCCAAAAGAAAGAAGATACGTGTGCTGCGTATCCACACCTATCGGTTGCCGGTAAGTGTACGTATCAACCAATAAGGAATCGGCCATTACCCACAACATGGCCGTTACCAATAGTAATTCCAGGAAGATCCAAATATTCCCGTTTCGTTGGTTCCAAATCAAAGTCAAAAGATGCTTTATCATATTCGATCTATTCTATTTGTTTACTATATGTGTTACTCTTTCTCCTTCCCTATCTACACACTTTATTCCAATAAGAATTGGGAATTATTCCACATGGAATATTTATTTATTCTAAGAAAGATAAATACTTATTCCAATTGGAATATAATCTATCACATGGTCGGGAGAACGTGTCTGCTACCTACCTCTATTTGTTTGTCTCCTCTCCATTCTTCAAAGCCTCACAAATTGGTTTGCGCGAAATCCACCAAGCGGGTAATCCTGCCGAAAGCAGATTGATCAGCATGCAAAAGAGCAAGGCGAGGATAAAAGCCTCCGGGCGGAAGAGCATCTCGGCACGCAATGTTGTATCGCTTGCCTTGAGCAGGAAATCCTTACACAACGGGAATAGCGACCATGAGAGTAGCAACCCGATCATACCACCCAGCAAAGACATTAACCCATTCTCGTATAAAACCTGCCGGACAATATTGCCGCTTGTAGCACCGAAGGCTTTACGGACTCCAATTTCCGCCTGTCGCTTCCGGATGGACGATTGCGTCACCCCCAACAGGTTCAATACCGGAACAAGCAGCAAGAAAAGCATCGCTCCGCCTGTTTCCAGCCAAAAGTCTTTCCAGTCCACAAAGTTCTGTCCATCTGTTCCCATCGCCTTGTCCCATTGCGTAATGGGATTCTCGAAGAAGGAGATTTCATACTTTTCTTTGGTAGCATTGTAACGAGTGATCTGCTGCCTCAACTCCTGTCGGATCACTTCAAAATCCCCCTGTGTTTTGGCCAATAGAAGCACTCTAAATGCACCTACCATATCTTCATTAAAGGAAGATTGACAAGATTCGTTCGTAGTATAAGGAATCCAAACATCGGCAAAAGCAGATGTAGCCGCTTTACTGACTTCTTCCACGACTCCACATACCCGGTAAGGTTTCACATCTAGGCGAATTTCTTTTCCGATAATATTATCAATCGTACCAAACAGCCGTCGAGCCAAAGGTTCCGTAATAACAGCCTGCGGAACTCCAGAAGCTACATCAGCTTCCGTAAAAGGCGCACCTGCCACAAAATGAAAAGAGAAGACTTTCCAAAAACCCGTGTCAGTCAGTTTCACCGGATGCGCCATGTAATTCCGCTTGTCCGGCAGCGACACCGTGAATTGCAATACCGCATAAGCAGTTACAAACTCAGGGGACTGTAGCGTATAGAAACATTCCTTCACGGCTTCTATCGACATATTGCCGGAATTCCAATTACCTGTATTCTCCTTCATCCTCACCAGCGTCCCATTCTCCACATAAAGCATCCGGTCACGGTGTTCCTCCGGATAATAATTGGCCACCTGTACTTGCAGTACCAGCACGACCATCATGATCATCGTAATGGAAATGGCCGTTCCCGTAATCGAGATCGTACTCACCAGCCGGTTCTCTTTCAGCATCTGAAATGCCTGTTTGATGTATTGTTTAAGCATAGACTTTAAGTTTTCGAGGTTTTATTTCTCCAATTTCATCTTTCTCTTATTCTTATAATTGCTCATGTCTGAAACAACGACCTGATCGCCGGGCTTCAGTCCGCCAACGACTTCTACCAGTTCATAATTGCTGTCGCCCAACTGGACTTTCCGTTTCAACAACTCATTTCCTGAACGGACAAACAGTTCGTATTCACCCGGACCAACGTAATAACTGCCGTTGGCAATACGCATCACCGAATCCTTCACGGCTGTCAGGACATACACATCCGTTTTCAAGCCCGAACGAAGCCGCTTGTGATTATCCTGTTCCAAACGGACCGAGAAAGACATCACGCCATTCTTCGACAACGGAGTGACATCCGTCACCGTACCTGCCAACTCTTCCTTCCCGACTTTCACCACAGCCCGGCTGCCGGCAGCAATCCGGTCGCCATACGTATCCGCAATCTCGCCTTCTATCTTGAAATGCGACAGATCCGATACAATCGCCACTTTCTCTCCTTGCGCCACCTGCGCTCCGATTTCCGTATTGACATACGTCAGAATCGCTTTTCGTGGCGCTTTGATCCGGGCATCGTCTAGGGTTCGTTTGGTTTCCGCCAACGTCCTGCGGGCGATATTCAGTTCCAGTTCTTTCACTTTGAGGTCGGCATCTGCTGTCGCCTGTTCGTTGATAAACTTCTGTTCATCCTCTTCCAGTTTCAGTTTACTTACATTATAATCCAGTTCTACCTGACGAACCTTGTCGGTCGTTCCGGCACCCAGACTATCCAAGTACTGTTCGTTACGCAGTTCCACCGCTTTCCGGTTCAGTTCCATCCGAGAGACTTTCAACTGCATTTCCATTTCCGACAACTTGCTCCGGTTTTGGATTCGCAGCTGTTCCAACTTCAGCTCATTCATCTGTACTTCATCCAACTGCTTCTTATAATCCGTTTCTGCACTCAGCAAATCCAGACGTAAGATCGGTGTCCCGATCTCTACCGAATCTCCTCCTTTCTTATACACTTCCAATATGCGGGAATTGATGGGCGAATTGATAATCTCCTCGAATGCCGGAACAACCTTACCCGAAGCACTCACCGACACATCGATACTGCCCTCATCCACTACTGAGAAGACAATATCCCGTTCGTGCAGACTTTCCTGCATCAGCTGCATCAAGGCAATCACGGCTACCACACCAACTACCACCGTTCCGCCCCATTTCATCCACATCCGACGTTTCTCCCGATTCCGTTGTTCTTTTGATATTTCTCTATCCATACGACTTTCTTCTTAACTGATCTTGTTTGCCAACCAAGAGGCAAAAGCCGTGCCAAAAAGATAAAGCATTGATATACAAGAGGAGCATTTCCAACAAGTGTTCGGAAACGGACAATGCTCAATTGAGAATGGACAATGAACAACCAAAAACTTTTCATTTTCAATCTACATATTGATCATTTTCGCGCACGGACGCGCTACTCTCTCTCAATAATAAATATACTTTTCTCTTCTTTACTTTACTATACTTTACTTTGTGCACTTTTCACGGTTAAAATCGAAGTTTTAACTGCGCAAATGAGGATTTCAGCAGTGATAATATGGATGCTGAAAAAAGCCGGCGTGTTTTGATAAAAAGGTAGGCATAAAATGATGAAAACATAGGCATGAATTCATCAAAAGATAGGCATGAATTTTTAGGTTATCGTAATTGCTTATTTTATAGTCTAATCAAACTTCATTTCTTAATCATCTACCGAGGCGACTAGATGAAGGTAAGTAGTATATAAAGAAAAAGCTTCCACCTCATAAGTACTGAGGTAGAAGCTCTCTATTTTTAGATATTGCCGTTCTCTGACTTAAAAAGCGGCGCATTCTTCAAATATCGTTATTGCTCAACTATTTCCTTTACTTCAACTTGGAAAACCAATGTTGTATAAGGCTTGATACTTCCTGATCCAGAAATTCCATATCCCAATTGATAAGGTACCCAGACTTCCCATATATCGCCTTCGTGCATATGCTGCAAAGCAGTGGCAAATCCATCAGTTGTACTTTGTGATTGACCATTAACAATGATTGTTGATCCACCAGTCATTAACGCAGGATCATCACCATTTTCTCTTAACGCAGAATCAAATACTTCGCCTTGAGTCAAAACACTGTCTCGGTCTGCAACGACTTCGCCATCCTCATTGGTCACAAAACAACCTTTATAATAGCAATTGACTTTACTTGTGTAATAGATTGTTTCCGTACCTTCGCCTTTCTTCAGGATCTTACAGATGATTTGTCCGTTGCCACTTTCAGAATTGATCGTGAACAAAGACGTATCTGTCTTTGCATCCTGCAAACGGGCATCGAAGGCAGCCAGATTTATTTCTTTCCAAGCCTCATCAATTACAATTTCATTTTCATCATCATCACTACATGCCGCCAATGTGAACAGCATGACAACCAACATCCATGTAATGTGCCAATACTTCTTCATGTTATTCTTCTACTATTTTCTTCAACAAACTTCTCATGCTCACTTTCTCAGAGATAATGCTATGCAACTGATCGATGCTGACACGTTCCTGTTCCATTGTATCACGGAAACGGATCGTTACGCAATTATCTTTCAATGTATCGTGATCGACAGTGATACAATAAGGAGTACCAATAGCATCCTGACGACGATAACGCTTACCGATTGAATCCTTTTCGTCGTACTGGCAACGGAAATCGAAACGCAACATCTGCATGATTTCTTCTGCTTTTTCAGGCAGACCGTCTTTCTTCACCAACGGAAGAACAGCCAGCTTGATCGGAGCCAACGCTGCCGGCAACTTCAAAACAACACGTGTTTCGCCATTTTCCAATGTTTCTTCGCAATAAGAACCGGCCATCACACTCAGGAACATACGGTCCACACCGATAGAAGTTTCGATGACGTACGGAGTATAGCTCTGGTTCAATTCCGGATCGAAATATTGGATCTTCTTTCCAGAGAATTTCTCATGCTGGCTCAAGTCGAAGTTGGTACGGCTGTGAATACCTTCCACTTCCTTGAAACCGAACGGCATTTCGAATTCGATATCAGTAGCGGCATTCGCATAGTGAGCCAACTTTTCATGATCATGATAACGATATTTCTCGTTACCCAATCCCAATGCCTGGTGCCATTTCAAACGAGTAGCCTTCCATTTCTTGAACCATTCCATTTCTTCGCCCGGACGAACAAAGAACTGCATTTCCATCTGTTCGAACTCACGCATACGGAAGATAAACTGACGGGCAACGATCTCGTTACGGAAGGCCTTACCAATCTGAGCAATACCGAACGGAATCTTCATACGGCCTGTCTTTTGTACGTTCAGGAAGTTCACAAAGATACCTTGAGCCGTTTCCGGACGCAAGTAAACTTTCATCGAACCATCGGCAGTTGAACCCATTTCTGTAGAGAACATCAGGTTGAACTGACGAACATCCGTCCAGTTACGAGTACCTGAAATCGGACAAACGATTTCGCAATCCAAGATCAGCTGACGCAAATCCTCGAAATTCGAATCGTTCATATCCTTTGAATAGCGTTCGTGGATTTCGTTCCACTTTGCCTGGTGTTCCAACACACGCGGATTGGTTGCACGGAACTGAGCCTCATCAAAAGCATCGCCAAACTTCTTGGCAGCCTTGGCAACTTCCTTATTTATCTTTTCTTCTATCTTAGCCAGATGATCTTCGATCAGGACATCGGCACGATAGCGTTTTTTGGAGTCTTTATTATCGATCAACGGATCATTGAAAGCATCCACATGGCCGGAAGCTTTCCAGATTGTCGGGTGCATAAAGATAGCCGAGTCAATACCCACTACATTCTCATGCAGCAAAGTCATGCTATCCCACCAGTATTTCTTAATGTTGTTCTTCAACTCCACACCGTACTGTCCGTAATCATAAACAGCACCCAGGCCATCATAAATTTCGGATGAAGGGAATACAAAACCGTATTCTTTACAGTGCGATACTAATTTCTTAAAAACATCTTCTTGTGCCATATCGAATCTTTTAATAATCTTTTCTTGCTTGATTTATCAGCTTGCAAAGTAAGCGATTTTTTCACAATCTTTTATCACTTCTTTCTGTAATTTGTTGGAAAGCATAATGAATCTTCCATAAAAATGCTATCTTTACGACAAAATTATCTATAATAGTTGACTTAAATCATTCCTTTAATCATGATGCATTCAGAAATATCCCGCAGAAAGTTCCTGAAGAGTGCGCTGGCATTATCGGCCGCTTCAGTGATTCCTTCCTTCTGGATTCCGGCAAAAGCGAGTACCATGCCTAAGAATCCGTTCGTCAGTGCCAACGACCGAGTAAACATAGCCTTTATCGGTATCGGAAACCGCGGTGGCGAAATTGCCAAAGAATTGTATAATACCGGACTGTGTAACGTAGTCGCCCTCTGTGATGTGGATATGGGAGCCAAGCATACGCAGGAACTGATCTCGATGTTCCCGAAAGTACCTCGTTTCCAAGACTTCCGGCAGATGTTTGACCAGATGGCAGACAAGATCGATGCAGTTACGGTGGGTGTCCCCGACCATGCGCACTTCCCGATCACTATTGAAGCCATGGCACATGGAAAACACGTTTATGTAGAAAAACCGATGGCACGTACCTTCAACGAGATCGAAGTGATGATGCGTGCTGCCAAGAAATACGGAGTAGTCACCCAGATGGGTAACCAGGGCCACTCCGAAGCCAATTACTTCCAGTTTAAAGCCTGGAAAGAAGCTGGTATCATTAAAGATGTGACAGCCATTACGGCACACATGAACAGCTCACGCCGCTGGCACGGCTGGAACCCGCATATCAAACACATGCCGATGGGCGAGCCCATTCCGGAAACAATGGACTGGGATACCTGGCTGGGTGTTTGTCAATATCACGACTATAATCACGATTATCATTTAGGACAATGGCGTTGCTGGTATGACTTCGGTATGGGAGCGCTGGGCGACTGGGGAGCACATATCCTGGATACAGCCCACGAGTTCCTCGATCTGGGATTACCGACGGAAGTCAATCCGCTTTATCTGAAAGATCATAATCCGTTCTTCTACCCAATGTCTTCTACGCTGTTGTTCCGCTTCCCCGAACGCGGCAACATGCCGGCTGTAGATGTTACCTGGTACGACGGACTGGATAATATTCCGGCTGTACCCGAAGGTTATGGCGTTTCGGAAATCGACCCGAATATCCCAACCGTTGCCGGTGGAAAGATCCAGCCTGCCAAGTTGAATCCGGGTAAAGAAATCTACTCGAAGGAATTGACTTTCAAAGGTGGTTCACATGGCAGTACGTTGTCGATCATTCCGGAAGAAAAGGCCAAAGAAATGGCTTCCAAACTGCCGGAAGTTCCGAAGAGTCCGTCTAACCATTATGCCAACTTCCTGCTGGCTTGCCAAGGAAAAGAAAAGACCCGTTCGCCGTTCGAGATCGCCGGTCCGTTAAGTCAGGTATTCTGCCTGGGTGTTTTGGCGCAGCGACTGAACCGCAAGCTGGTATTCGACCGCGATACCAAACAGATCACTAACGATCCATTTGCCAACCAGATGCTCGTAGGCGAACCGCCGCGTAAAGGCTGGGAACAATATTATAATGTATAAGCTCTTAATATTATAAACAAACAAGGTTTCAGATCATCTTCCATCGATATGTCTGAAACCTTGTTCGTTATACTTACGCTGATTATCGTTTTATCCAGTTCTCAAGCAGATACTTTTCCATATTCTCAGAAAGCCATTATATCATCTTTGAAGTTCCGCGCTTTTTTTACTTCTTCAGCCAGCTTGTCGGCATCCAAGCTATCCGTATCACGCCAAGCACCATAAAATCGACTTGCTGATACGGAATGATCCTTTTTCTCTTGCCGCATTGAATTACTAAGTCGGGCTATCAAATCCAACTTCATTTCATTGCTCAAATCTTTCAGCAGATTCCAATAACGATCTGCATTACTAACAGATACTTCCATATTGCTATCTCTATTGGTTTAGTTGCGAAGATAAGGATTATTCTGACAACGTCAACAAAAACAAACAAGGTTTCAGATCATCTTCCATCGATATGTCTGAAACCTTGTTTGCTGATATATCCGTTCATTTAGAACTTGATCACGTTCTCGTCTTCTTTCTTCGCGCTGTTTGTGGCACGGGTTTTCAGTTTCGTGCGTTGCTGTTCAACGAGGGCATTCACATTGCCGATGAAGGTCGCGAATTTCTCATCGCCGTGCATCGCAGCCAACATATTGACGATATCCACCAACTTCCGATAAGCATCGTCGGCAGCTTGGCGAGCCTGCTTCGAAAGCCCCACTTCGCGGGCAGCCTCTTCCTGCACTTTGGCATCCGTAGCGTTCAAGAATGAAGTTTCCGCATTTTCCAAGCGAGTCAACCACGGTTCGATATCCAGGTCGGTGAAATCGCCCGCCTCTTTCGCCTCGTTCAATTCCTGCAACAAATTATGCAAGATACCACTTTCTTCGAGCTGCGGCTTGGCCGTCGGATTCCCGTATTTCTCCAGAATGGCCAACGCCCTTTCGGCAGCAGCGGCAATCGACTCGTCCGGGTGGGCAGTCATCGCCTTGACATAATTATACAATCCGCTGTAGGCGAAATCGCGCGCCGCGTCAGCTTCCGTCACCCATTTCGCCGAAGGCACTGTATTAGAGACCTTCAACGCACTGTCCAAACCGTCCACCGCCGTCTTGTGCGTATTCACGCCCGTCGTCAGGAAAGTAACCGATGTTTCCGGCAAACCTTCGGCAATCAAAGCCCCGGTCGTAGGCAATTCTTCGGCATATTGCTGAACACGTTGGTGGAAAGCGAAGTCTTCTTCTATGCGAAGATTCCCAAGTTTAAAAGATGTAATTTGCATCATGGTTCTCTCGTATTAAATTATTGAACATGCACAAATATAGATTTTCCTTTTTAGAAAAACAAAAAATCTATCATTTATCAGCTGAAAAGGCATTTTCTTGAAAAAAAGCATTGTCATCCCGGCTGAAAGCTGATTTTTCTGGGAAAAAGCATTGTCAGCCGGGGTGAAAGGCGATTTTTTCTGAGAAAAGTATCGTCAGCCGGGAGGAAAGGGCTTTTTCTGCTGCGGAAGGGCTTTCAGCTGGGAGGACGAGTATTTTCCCCCAAAATACCCTATTTACTTCACCTCGAATGGCTGGCAGAAAGAGGCGACTTGCTTCTCGTTGGTGATGACATCGACCAGCAGCCAATAACGCCCCGGCAGGGTGGGAGCTTGCCGTTCGACGACGGGCGGGCACGATGCGACCGACAATCCAAATGGTTTGAGCGTGGTGCCACCCTGTTCGGAAGTAGAAGATAAAATTCCCTGTAGAGTTTCGATCACGAGCGCCCCGCTGGTCGCATTATAGCGAGCGCAACGCACGTCGCTCGCCTTCAACAATTCGACGGACTTGATACTGCCTGCCGGCATATCCAAGATGTAGCCGATATCGCCAAAAGCCACTTCACCATCCACGACTACCGCCAACTTGTTAAAGCTTGTCCCTCCCGTGCGCGGATCGCGGTTGTTGCGCCAGAAAATGCCCAGTTCCCCGCTGTCTTGCGATGGCTCCGACAACAACCTTTCTCTTTCCCCTTGGGCAAACCGCAAACGTTTGTTTAAAGTGCCTAATACGCCCTCGCCACCGCCCGATGAACTCTTCTGAACGGTAATCGAGGGGAACATATTCAAGACCGAACGCAAGTTGAGCGACGCCCGCTTCTGTAGCTCCACTTCGCCGATGAAATTCAGGGGCGAGCGGGCTGCCTCGCGGTAGTCTACCTTCCGGCGGGCTTTCACCGTCACGCTGTCGATATAATAGACTTTATTTTGATCTTCATCCACGCCATACCGGAAGGAAGATGAATCTCCTGGAAAAACATCCGCCTGCAACGGGGTTTGCGTGAAAACCGGGTACGGAATCCGGACTTCCGGGTAGTGTTCTTTGTCCAAGGTGAAGGAGACCTCTACCGTCTTCCCTTTCTTGTCGCGGGCCGAAAAGCGAAACCACGTTCCCGTCGGATAATCCTCCACGGGGATGACAAAGCCGCCCTTTTCGTCGGTCGCCCCGGCATAGAGCAGCTGTTCCTTCATGTTGTGGGCATTGATCAGCATACCGGCTTCCAAAGGCTGGTTTTCAGACTTCCAAGCGGTCCCGGCGAGGAGCATCACGTCTTCTATCGGATACGGATATTTCATTCCCGCTTTCAAGACCTCCGCCACGGGGAAAAGGGCAAAACGGGCTGTAAACAACCAGTTGTTGATTTCTTCCTGCTGCTCCGCTCCTCGGCGGGTGTCGATGAGCGGGAAACGGACGGGCGATACCACCTCGTTCCCGAACGACAAGGACGGATAAGCCTGCGCCGCGATCAAATCATCCTCCGCTACAATCCGGGCAAACACCCGGCTGCTGTCGGGGACTTGCAGGCGGTAATCCAGCGGAGCAGCCGGCGAAAATACCGTTTGCGGCAGTTGGAAAGAGAAATCAGGCTGTCCCGTGGGCGGCAACCAGAGGCTGCGCTCGTTGAGGGGGTGAAAATCTCCATCGGTCAGGAAAAGGGTATAAACCCCGCGCGGATAGCCCGACAAATCAAGGACGGCGGCCCGTTTTCCATCCGGCAGCGGGATTTCCGTCAGTCCCGTTTCCGCCTGGTAAAGGAACAGGTGCACTTCCTTCTCATCCGAAGAAAAGATACGGCAAGAAAGGCGGTCGCGGCTCACGGCGGCCTGCAAAGCCGTGCCGGAAGCCTCCGTCTTGAGCGGGAAATTGATAAAACGCCCGTCGTATTCGGCTTGCAGGCGATAAGACTTCCCGGCTTCGGGCTGGAAGGTACATCTGCCCAACCCATTTTCCGAAACGGCAATCTGGCGCAAAATCGTGTCGTTGGCGGTATCCAAAAGCCTCATCCGCTGGGGGACGACAGGAAATCCGTCTTCGTCGGACAGGTGGAAGACCATGTTTTGCAGATATCCTTCGAGCAACGTCCCGCCTTCAGGGAAACAGCGCATATCGACCAGCCGGGCGGTCCGTGCCTTCGCCGGATGGACGGCTCCCAGGAAAAAAGGCGCGACGGTGAAGCTCTCCGTCTCATAATTCTGCATCAACCGCGTATAAGCCCGCAGGTAACAGAGATTCGACAACCAATCCACCCGGGTCGGGATTTCCAAGGCAAAATAACCTTTCGCGTCGCAAGCCGCCTTCTGGCGGAGCAACAACGAGTCGCGGTCGTCCACGCATTCCACATAAACATACCGGCTATGCGGCGAATGCGCCCGACTGTCGGCAGCCAGCAACTGCCCGTTCACAAACAAGGTATCCCCCGGCATACAGGATTCTTTTTCCAACGCCAGGAAGATCCGCTCCGCCGGGAGCGACTGCGCCGCCGCTCCCCAAGCAAACAAACTGATAAGCCACCAGATATACCGCATATTTTTCTTTTAATTAAAGATGATCTACTCTCCAAAAATAATAAATTTCCCCCACTTCCCGGCTGAAAGAGCATTTTCTTGAAAAAAAGCATTGTCCTCCCGGCTGAAAGCCGATTTTTTTTGAAAAAAGCACTGTCAGCCGGGGTGAAAGGCGATTTTTTTCGAAAAAAGGGCTTTCAGCCGGGGTGGAAGAGCTTTTTTCTACCGGAAAGGGCTTTCAGCCGGGATGACGCCTCTTCACCCCCGAAACTTCCCGGCTACCCGCTGATAGGTGGGCATCTCTACACCGAGGCGTTCGCCCAGCGCGATCATATCGAACAGGATTCCCTGGATTTCCGATTCATGGCCGTGGGCCAGGTCTTTCTGCATCGAGGCGGTCGAACTCGGGTCCAGCTTATCGACTACCATCAGATTATAGGCTACCTGATCTTGCGGGAAAGTAATTCCCAAACGACGGCCGATTTCCGTACTCTCGCGAGACAGTCCGGCGAACACATCGCGCACTTCACCGGCATGTTGCACCTCGGCCATCGGCACGTCGAAGTACGCGCCGGTACACGCCATGGCCGAAATAAACGACCACTTGATAAACGTGTCGCGGTTGATATCGTCCGATACATCCACTTTGATTCCGCATCCGCGGAGCTCTTCTGCCAAGGCATCCAGCCGTTCGCGGGCGACAGGCTGGCTACTGCGGGCACCATAGACCAACCGGAAGACCGAACCCGACTGCGTGATCTCGCCCGGACCGGAAATAAAGCCTACAATATAGATACAACCATCGAGCACGGTTACTTCGGGCACGAGGCGTGCCAACCGCTCGCCGGTTCCATACACATTCAGAATCGGTACCACCAAGGTGTCCGGCGTGGCCGCCTTGCGCAATAAATCCTGAATCGAGTCGAGGGCATATCCTTTCACGCACACGAAGATCACATCCGCTTTCCCCTCGTATGCTTCTGCCGTACAAGCCGGGACTTTCAGCCAATGTTCACCTTTCAAATCCGACTTCAGGTGTAATCCATGCTGGCGAATAGCCTCCAACTGCGCACCACGGGCGATACAAGTGACTTGCTTTCCGCCCAATGCCAGAAAACCGGCAATCGATCCGCCTACGCCGCCGGTTCCGACAATCAGATAATTCTTTTCTTTTTCCATATGAAAACGATACAAATACGTTACAACACTGTCACTTCGTCCACAAAGAACCAAGCCGGATGACCTACGCCATAGTGCCAAGCCGGACACATCCCGATAGCATCAACCTCCACTTTGATATAACGCGCCTTGACAGGCTTGTCGGAAGTAACTTTCCCACCGACGAACTTAACTTGCGGGGCACGGTCTTCGGCAAACGAGAAGGAGCCGAAAGGCTGATAGGTCTGGTTGTCGGTCGAGATCGAATAAGTCACCTCTTCGGGGAGAAGAATCCATTGTCCCAACTGATGCAGAAAGTCGGCTTCCACACTGCTGAATTCTTTCTCTTCACCCAGATCAAGGATGAACGAGCCGTCCACGCCTTCCCAGCCGACCCAGCTCTCTACGAAGGTCGTACCACCAAACAGGCCGTCGGTCAATGCCGTATCAGCCATCTTCTGATAACGTTCGCCCGGCTTTTGCAACCAGATCACCTTTGCACCCAACGCCTTGCTCTTTTCGGCTTGCGGCAAGAAGCGTTTTTCGTACAGATCACAATAATCCTCGGGCGCATTGCTACGTTCGTTCAGCGACTTGATGCCGAACTTGCGGCACTGCTGACGGAAATAATCCAACTGCTGACGTACCTTGGCCACATCCTGATTCGTTTTAGTACGAGCTATTTCCAACTCAGAATAAATCAATGACAAACGAGACAACTGGACGCGGTCCAAACGAACCGGATCAGAAGCCACGGCCGCCTCAGCCTGGTCGAACAACTCATCATACGTCTTACAAAGCTGATCGTTCAGCATTCCGTTCTTATGCGTTACCGGCGAATCGTAAATCCACAAGTTGGTACCGCTTGCCAGCAATCCACCCTGCATGATCTTCTGATATTGATACAAATAAGGAGCCGCCGCACCATAATAACCATCCATGAAGCTACGCATCAGCGAATCGGCATTCTGATACGGATCCCACATCAGCTTTCCGATCATATAAGCACGCATTTCCGAAAAATCTGTTCCTTTCGTTCCGTTCACTTGCGAGAAGTGCATCGTCACGTGGTTCTTCTTGAACAACTGGATATTCTTCTGCAAGACATGGAAATTGGGGAAACACGATACCATGTTGTCGAAGTTAATTCCATAATCCCATACAAAAATATTGTTGGAGATAGCCGACCAGCCTTCGAGCGCTTTCACGAAATCACGTCCCGACGCATTATCGGTCAGCGGTACTTCGCGCATACAGTCAATATCGCACAACATGATATTCACGTTCGGCAGCGGCTTTACCTTCTTGGGTGGATGCATGGTAAAGAGATAAGCCAGAGTAGAAATCTCCTTATCGGGGAAACGTTCCGCCAACTTGTTCATGAAACGGATATAAGCACCTGCCGGAGAACCTTCTTCCTCATACACCTTGCGGCAATTCTCACATGTACAGAAGGTATTGTTTCCGTCGTTCTGACTGACCGAAATCAATTTCTTATCCGGGTTTGCCTTGAAAACAGAATCCAGTTTCTTCACCACGAAGTCATAAACATCCGGATTCGTCAGACACCACTGACTGTGATTACCCGGACGATGTTCACCGTTGATATATGAATAATATTCGGGATGTTCCTTTCCATACACTTCCGAAGGCATCAGGCGGTCGAATGTATGTACCCACATATTGTCGATGAAGACTTCATTCGGTTCTTCCAGACGGAACCACATCTTGTAAATCGGATCCTCACAACCGTAACTAAACGACTGGCGATACCGGAAAGCCGGAGTCTCCGACAAATGAATCTCCGGCAAGGTAATCGTCTTCGAAGGTGTCAATGTATAAGCCTGATATGCATAATACGAAACACCCATGTATTTTTCCAATAAAGTCACCACACCATAGATCGAGCCTTTGTCTCCTCCACTCGTAATCTTCAACAGGTTCTGTTCGGTGCAAATGGTAAAACCATCTTCGCCTGCCTCTGCCGATTTTCCACCGATCACGACATCACCCGATTTCGCTTTTCCTTCCACAATCGGCAACGAAGCCCCACTGATCCGCTGCACAAAGTCTTGTAACAAATCAGCTGCCTGACGGTTTATTTCACTCTTCTCGTTCAAGACAATCCGCGAAACCGCCTTCCCGTCTTTCACTAATGTCAATTGAGCCGAGGCATCCGCCATCCATAAAAAAGCTGAAAGGGCCACCATGCCCCATTTCTTGTAATTCAGTTTCATGTAATTTGTTTTTGTGTTTTCTAAATTTCTCCGTTTAACTTGCACACAATATTAGTACTTTTGTTCCATTCAAACAAGAAGAAGATGAAATACATCGATATTCATACGCATACAGTGATTCCTAAAACCCAGGAAAACCGAATCTCTTTTTACAACCGGATCGTCGGCCAAGAAACCCTGGATGATTTATCCCACATAGAAATGTTTTCGGTTGGAATCCATCCGTGGTTTATCCATTCCGACAAAAGCAATGCTCAACTCCTCGAACAGTTGTGGGAAAAAGCCAAGCAGCCGGAAGTATGGATAATCGGTGAAGCCGGACTTGACAAACTTCACGAAGTAGCACTCGAACGACAACTTTATCTGTTCGAACAACAAGCCTTGCTGGCTGAAGAACTTCACAAGCCACTTATCATCCATTGTGTAAAAGCCTGGAGTGAACTGCTAGTCTTACGGAAGAAAATTCGCCCGCTCTCGCCTTGGCTCATTCACGGTTTCCGTGGGAAAAGAGAATTAGCCGAACAGCTGCTGAAAGGAAACATCTATCTTTCGTTCGGTGAACAATTCCAACCGGCAGCCCTGCAAATAGCCTGGCCAAGTCATCTTTTCTTAGAAACCGACGAATCAAAACTGGACATACAGGAGATATACGGAAAGGCAGCGGCAGCCTTATCCGTTCCAAGAGAGATGTTAATGGAACAAATCGAACAGAACTTTTCTCTGCTCTTCTCAGGTGAGTAAAGGGTACAAAAAAAGGCTATCTTCACAGACAGCCAATTTCCATTGTTAACCTTAAATCTAATACCATGAAAAACACGATGCAAATATAGACATTTTATGTTATGTAACATAGCTCGTCAATACTTTTTCTTCTAAAATCGGCCCATTTTAACCACATTTAACTAATTCATCCAAAAATCAGGCAGAAAAGTTGGAAATATGGCCAGTCATTCGTACTTTTGCGAACAACAAACAAGAATATGGAAGAGAAAAAGGAATATACAGCAACGCAAGAACAGCTGGCACGCTTTGCCAAGGCATTAGGACATCCGGCAAGAATTGCCATCATGCACTTTCTAGCCAAACAAGAAACCTGTTACTTTGGCGACATTCATGAAGAATTACCCATAGCCAAAGCGACCGTTTCCCAACACCTGAAAGAGTTGAAAGATGCTGGTTTGATACAGGGAGAAGTGGAAACCCCGAAAGTAAAATATTGTATCAATCAGGAAAACTGGAAACTGGCAAGCCGGCTCTTTGCCGATTTCTTCGGCCAGGCTATATGCAAATCAAAGGGTTGCTGTGAATAACAGTCCCTTTTTTTCTCTTTATTGTTCGTTGTTTTGCGAATTACATATATAATATACGATACAATGGAAATTAAAGTTTTAGGAACAGGTTGCGCCAACTGCAAGGCATTGTACGCAACCGTCGAGAAAGTTGTCAACGAGTTAGGTATCCAGGCTGAGATCATCAAAGAGGAAGATCTGATGAAAATCATGGAATACAATGTCATGACTTTACCGGCTTTGGTAATCAATGGCAAAGTTGTAGCCAAAGGTCGGATCAACGCCGGTGAAGTAAAGGAATTAATCACTTCAAACCAATGATTATGAAACGGATCCTATTTTTTCTTATCAGTAGTTTGTTTTGGATAGCCAGCGAATTGCAAGCACAAACAGATTCATACGTGGAAGTTTTGTACTTCCATGGGAAACAACGGTGCATCACTTGCAAATCAATCGAAAAGTATACCCGTGAAGTCGTTTTTACCGACTTTGCAGACTTGGCTAAAAAAGGGAAAGTCCGTTTCAAGGAAATAGACATTTCCACGCCCGAAGGAGAAGAACTGGCCAATACTTATCAGGTAAGTTGGTCTTCATTGTATATCAATCAATGGAAAGATGGAAAAGAACAACGGAACGATATGACACGTCTGGGCTTTCAATATGCCAAGAATAAGACAGATCATTTCAAACAAGAGATTCGTAAGAAAATAAATCAGTTACTTTAAGAATGGACTACTTACAGACTCTTTTGGATAGCAGTGAAATACCTGTTATCACGGCTCTTCTGTTGGGTTTACTCACGACCATCAGTCCTTGTCCGCTGGCTACTCATATAACAGCGATCGGATTTATCAGCAAAGATGTAAACAACCGGAACCAGATTTTTCTGAACGGTATCTTTTACACCTTGGGCCGCATTCTTTCTTATTCCGTCTTAGGAGCCATACTGATTACTTTATTGCGGAACGGTTCCGAAATGTTCTTTATACAAAAGGCGATCAGCCGATGGAGCGAGTTATTACTTGCTCCGGCACTGATCTTGATCGGTCTGTTCATGTTGTTTGGAGATAAACTGGCCTTGCCCCGATGGGGATTTTCGGCAACCGAAAAAACCGAAAGACTTCGAGGTAACTGGGGCAGTATGGCATTGGGAATACTGTTTGCCTTAGCTTTCTGTCCTACCAGCGGATTATTCTACTTCGGCATGTTAATACCTATGTCAGCCATGGAAAGTGGCGGATATTTATTACCCGTAGTATATGCTTTCGCCACCGGATTCCCAATCGTTCTGATAGCTTGGGTACTGGCATACAGTGTGGCTGGTATCGGGAAATTCTACAACCGCATTCAGGTATTCCAGAAATGGTTCAACCGGGTCGTAGCACTGACATTTATTCTTATCGGTATTTATTACGGACTTATTAATTGGAACATTATATGAAGATTTTGATTTTATGTACGGGAAACAGTTGCCGCAGTCAGATGGCGCATGGTTTCCTTCAATCGTTTGACCCGAATTTAGAAGTATTTTCGGCTGGAACCCATCCGGCAGAAAAAGTAAATCCCATGGCTGTCGAAGTCATGCAAGAAGCCGGCATAGACATCAGTCATCACATACCGACGAATGTATCTGAATATATCAACGAATCCTGGGACTATGTGATTACCGTTTGTGATCATGCCCGCGAGACCTGTCCGGTATTTCAGGGAAATGTAAAGAAACAATTGCATATTGGCTTCGATGATCCTTCGGAAGCACAAGGTACGGATGAATGGATCAAAAGTGAATTTATCCGTGTCCGGAAAGAGATTAAAAATGCGTTCTTTGCTTTCTATCTGACCGAAATCAAGAAGTTGCATATCCCGACTTGTGCATGTCAGCAATCTAACCATTAATCCACATATAATCATGATACAGACTTTTGCCGACTGGCTGGCTTATGGTGTTATGGGACTTCAGGCAAACAGCGCACTGGGAACAGCCGTCAACTTTTTCTTTTATGATACGATCAAGATTCTGATCCTGTTATTCTTCATCAGTATCATCATGGGAATCATCAACGCATACTTTCCGATCGAACGTCTGCGTCATTATCTGACATCCCACCGGCTTTATGGGTTACAATATTTCCTGACTTCTCTATTCGGAGCCATTACCCCGTTTTGTTCCTGTTCTTCTATCCCGTTGTTCATCGGATTCGTAAAAGGCGGTATTCCGCTGGGCGTGACTTTCGCCTATCTGATTACTTCGCCGCTGGTCAATGAAGTAGCCGTTGCGATGTTTATCGGGACATTCGGACTGCGGATCACAGTCATTTATGTTGTCAGCGGTATCTTACTGGGAATGATCGGTGGATATGTTTTAGGCAAGATGAAACTGGAACCGTATCTGAGTGATTGGGTAAAGCAAATCCAGCAAGGGGCTACAAACGAATCCAATCTGTGGGAAAAAGAACATACTCCCTTTTTCCATCGTTTGCCTTCTATTATCCGGGAAGCCTGGAACATCGTTAAAGGCGTGCTGGTATATATTCTGATCGGAATCGGGATCGGAGCCTTCATGCACGGATATGTACCCGAAGGATTCTTCGAGCATTACATGGCGAAAGACAACTGGTTGGCAGTTCCTATTTCTGTCCTGTTGGCCATTCCGATGTATGCCAATGCCGCCGGAATCGTCCCCGTCATTGAAGTCTTTGTTTCCAAAGGTATTCCTATCGGGACAGCCTTAGCCTTCATGATGGCAGTAGTAGAATTATCACTACCCGAAGCGACACTTCTCAAGAAAGTCATGACTTGGCGCCTGATCGCTATCTTCTTTGGAGTGATCACGCTGTTTATCATCTTCTTAGGTTACCTGTTCAACATCGTCTTATAAAGGTGCCTATCTTTTGATCAATTCATGCCTACCTTTTGGTGAAAATACGCCGGCTTTTTATCAAAAGGTAGGATGAATTAAAACGGAAGTAACGAGGTTCGTTTTTGATCTTCGTTACTTCCGTTTTTGATTCTCGTTAGTTTTATTTCCGTATCAAATCAAATATTCAGTTTGTAAAATCATCTTTCACCTTTTATCTATCTTTTTGTACGACTGAAAGATGAGGTGATTCAGGACTTAAGACATATATAAAAAATAAGCTCTTTAACCCGAATGGATTAAAGAGCTTATTTTGGTGATCCGCTTGGGGGCGGAACCTTATATTTTTTATCGCTAATAATCAGTTACTTATCTTGCTGTTTATCATTTAGTCCACCTATTTCACCTCGATTGAACTTCTTTGTTCTGCACTGATATACAACTCTTTGTCAGTACTGCAAAGATACGGATTTTTGCTTTGAAAATCAACGAAAATTCCAAGAAATGTTTAACGGAATGCTTCCTGTCTGTTTTTCTCAAGAAGTTCTTCTATATCAGATTCCCGATATAAAATTTTACCTCCAATCTGATAATAGGATAAGATTCCATTATTTCTATATTCTTGTAAAGTGCGTCTTGATACTTTAAGGTAATTTGCCAATTCTGCATCATTCATATATCTATGCCCATTAAGTGTTGGGTTGTTGCTCTTCAGAATATTTTCGAGTCTTGTTAGCGTATCTTTTAACCTATTGTATATCTGAATAACTTGCTCATTATCTTGGGTAATTACTTTGCTCATAATTTTCTGTTGTGTTTTTCAATGAACTTCTGAATATCTTCTTTTTTATAATAAATCTTTTTCCCAATTTGAGAATAAGAGATTTGGTCTGTATCTCTAAGATTCTGTAATGTTCTTGGAGAAATTTTGAGGATCAGGCAAACTTCTTGATTATCCAACCATTCCCCTATTGTTTTCTGTGAAGAAGCTGTTATCAATTTATCAATGGTATCAAGGAAATTTTCAATTTCCTTTAATGTCTTTTCATATGTAGCTGTTTCAATTCCAATGATTTCCATATCCAAAAAAGTTGAGTTTGTACAAATGTATTTAGAATATGTATATGATACAAAATGTTGTCATTAGGTGTCGTCAGGTAGCATCAGATGTCATTGTTGGTGGCTGTGTTAACCGGTTTCCAATTCTTTATTACATAGTTTACACTTTTAGTTTACACTAAATATTAAGTAGAAAAAATTATACGCCTGATTATCAGTGTCTAATAAGCTTGTTGATCTTTGTCTTAGATTTAGGCATACTATTTTCATTACTATAAGTATATATACTCTTAGAGTGCGCACAACGGGAGTATCGATTTATTCACTTAATAACATTGGAATTATGTCATATATAGATAATGAGATACTCGAAAGACTTATAGGAACCATGGTAGAAGGATTTGCCCGCATTGAAAAGAAACTGGATCAGATGAACCGTCTGAAAGAATGTATGAACGGAGACAGACTGCTTGATAATGTGGATTTGGCAGAACTCCTTGGTGTGTCACAAAGAACCTTGGCACGTTACCGGCAAGAAGGCAAGATTAAATATTACTCGGTTGAAAAGAACGGGAAATCATTCTATCTTGCCTCAGAGATACAGAGTTTCCTGCTCCAGCGAGGTAAGAACATAGTAAATAATAAGTAGCAAATAGAATAAGTGACCGTATTCTGATGGAAAGATGATACGGTCACTTATGCATTATACCGGGATTGCGGTCACTTTCAATGTCTCCAGATTGACATAGGCACCGCGATACAGTGTCTTTCCTTCCTTGAACATTTTCCAGAGCAGGTCACATCCGATATGTGCCAGTATGGAGTTAATGAACAAATCCTGTTTTTCCAGGGCTTCCGCCAGAGAACAGCTTGGCCCCGATTCTTTTTCCTTGATTTTTGCATAGTCCACTTCCTCGGTGATGACATTCATTTTAGGCATGGGAATATATTCCTGTGAAGAAGGTTGGAGAACTTTCTCACGTACCGTCCCGATGATGACCTGTCCCTTTGTCTGGCTGTTCCCGAAATCCATCCAGTATATGGGAGCCGAATGGTCACTGAAGTTTTCTTTGCGGACTTTCTTCAGGAACTTCCAAAGCGTAAGACGTGAGCGTATATTGTCCGTACAGGTTATGATGATATTTGCTGTGCTGTCTCCAGAAAAATTCCTTGTAGGAAAACATTGCGGTTCGGCAGTCCATGCGTATCCGAAGAAACGGTTGATGCGTGTGACAAGTGATACGGCCTTGTTCAGTCCCAGTTCCGTCTCACTGAAAAGCTGGCGTCCTATATTGGCCTGGCTTACCGTATCGGGATCGAATACGGTGACATGTAGTCCGGGATGGCCCAATGCCTGAAGTGCCATGCTCATACGTGCCAGATTGGTTATCACTTGTGAGCCGGTACCTCCTGCTCCGATGACGAATACCGTTACCGGATGACGCGGATTGAGCAGGTAGCGGTCGGTAAAATGTATCTTTTTCATAGAAGTATGTCTTTAAGTTTTTTATTCATGGGCTTGAGTTTGTTCATGTCGAACGGATTGTTTCTTATGCTCTCGGTGACGATGACAAGATTTGAAACGGTAGGATTGACATTTCCTCCAAGATGGGAGAATTCAGTCAGCCAGAACCGTTTTTCCCAGTATTCCAGCAGGGAAAGGAAAGTCGGGTTCTGTGGCTTTTCCAGAGAACTGCTGCCAAGGCAGACACTTGATCCGGTCACGTTGAAGAACGGGGCACGGAACAGCGGAGTCGTCTCCACCGGACGTTTCCCCTTGAAAGCGAATACGTCCATGCTTCCGTTTTTTACATGGTAGACAATTCCCGGCAGATTGAACATGCCGTCCTGTATATTGAGATCCTTGTGAAAGAACATCTGTCTCTTTCCGGGCGGATTGTACCAGATATATTCTTCCTGTCCTTTTCTTGGATTGCAGGCCAGCATGTTTTCGGGGACTCTGCCTGCCGGTATCCCGCTCATTTCCTCCGTATAGGATTCCAGTAGGGTATTTATGAATTCGTATGTGACGGGGAAACCTGCTCCCATCTGTCCGTTTTTTCCGATGGGACGCAATTCTATGAAGTACCTGGTATCAAAATTTCTTCTGTCTTCATATTTGTAGGCTATGATAGCCGCCTTCGGTACCATCATTTTCTGTATGTTTTTTGTTAGTTCATTCATGATGTTTATAAATTATAGGTAACATGTTCTACAAATTTCTCAAACCAACTGGAGAAACGCTCCGGATAGTTGTCCGGTTTGAAAAGTTCCTCTGTTTCCGGTGTGATGAAGGTAAATGATACGGGAGTCTGGTTATATGTCTCCTGACAATCAGTACTGAAACAGCTTTCCATGTCTTTGGTAACCGTATCCGTAATGGAATATGTAAGCAGAATCTGATATTCGAGCGGTGGCGGTTCGAAATTCCTTTCCTTTTCGCTTGCAAAATCATAGTCATAATTCAAGATATAAGGGCTGTCCTTTGCAATCAGGGACATCCCTTCGGTAATCAGTTCCATAAGTCTTCTTTCTTTGTCGCTGGAAGGATTACAGTTGCTGATATGTTCTTTCAGATTCCTACAGAAAGCTCTGGAGTGCATCCGGCACAGCTTCCTGTGGATTTTCCCTTTCTCATATGACCTGAAAAGCTTTTCCTTTCTGTACAAATCCTTTTTCTCTTCCTCATCAAGCTGTTCAAAGTCCACATAATCGATACAGACTTCCGACATCTCAAAATAAGGGGTATCGGTTATATCCATCATCCTGTGATACTTGATGAACCTTCTGATGAACTCCAGTGTAATCTTTTTAATTTCACCGTGCAGCCTTTCCGTAAAGTCTATCGGCATAAAGAAAAGCGTATAATCCGGCCATTCATGGAAATGATAAATACAGAACTGGAGCTTGTCACCGATAAGTTCCAGATTTACATGATGAGATACTATGGAATCCAGTGCATTATATAGCAGGCATATTTTCTCTCTTGTGGAAGTCCTGCCTGTAGGATGGTATGGCAGCTTCACACCCAGGAGCTGCGCATACTTCATGGCTGAACGGTACAGGAAATCAAAATTCTCTTTGGTGGTGACATTTACCGTTACATCCCTGTCATTCTCAACATACAGATCGGGAGCGATGGAAGGTATTCTCGTGTTCAGAAAACCATGAGGCTTTCTGCGGGAGGGAGTTTTCTTTTCTTTCTGCTCCTGATGCCCCGGTTTATGTCCGTATTTTCGAGTTCCGATATGATAAGTCTGGCTAAATTTTCCAAAGCCCGTTCCGTAAGTTGTGTACATGTTTTTTTATTTTTACGTTGTCCTTTTTTCATGTCCTTACCCTTTCACTCCGATGGTTGTCTTGAATTCATATACTGCCCGGTCGTCTTCGATTTCCGGTCCGTGTACGGTTGCGGTGGTCAGTTCCGGATAGTTCATTGAATAGAAGTCCATCACTTCAGGCGGAGACATGTTTACGTTCGGATCGTCCAGTACGATTTCCTGACTGTTCTTCTTCATCTTGAATACTCTTTTCATTCCTTTAATTTCCAGTGCCATATTGTTTATTGTTTATTGGTTTTACAAATCATTTATTTTTATATATCAGCAGTATACCATTTCTACCTGTGCCTCATCCTTCATCCGGTACTCAGCCGGAAAATCCGGATATTCCGCATACGGGTCCTCTCTTAGAAGTTCCCTGTCATTCTCGTCTTCCGGATCGAAGCAGAATGTATCATGGGTTGTCGGTGCAGTCTGGTATTCCCGTCCGTTTCCGTTCTGTACCTGTGCTGTTCCGTTCGGTATATGGTCGTTTGTCGGCTGCCGTACCTGTTGTTGTGGATAAGGAGCCGTCTCAGGTTGGTAAGCCGGCTGCTGCGGATAGGGCTGCATTGTAGCTCCTTGTGGCATACCTGTTCCTTGCATTACGGGGCGGTTTGGAGCAGGTTGGATATATGCTCCGTTCATTCCATATACCGGTTGAGGCATTCCCTGTGGAATCTGTTGTGGAGCAGACTGCATGACAGGTTCAGGATTCATAGTATGGGTCTGCTGCTCCGGGAATATGCTTGTTTGCATACCGGGCTGTGACTGACCGTTCATATTGCCTTGTGGTTGGGGAATTACCGGCTCCGGTTCCTCTGCCATACCGAACAGACTTCCTTCGCTGGCCTGTTTCTGTACTTCCTGCATCTTTTCGTCAATCTCCTTCTGTTTTTCTGAAGGAGCCAGCACTCGTGCCTGTTTCAGCCATGTCATTGCTTCGGAGAACCTTTTTGCGGCAGTTGCATCATCAGCCTTCTTGAGGAGCTTTTCCATCTTTTCACGTTTTTCCCTGGCTTCCTTTGATTCAGCCGGTACTGTTGGAGTTTTGGATGATTTGGCCTGTGATGTAGCCTTTTCTGCCTGTTTCTCGAAATTTTCCGCATTGACAAGCAGTCCCTGTACCTTCTGTATCGGTTGGAGTATGGTCTGCAGGAAGCCCATATCCAGTTCTGCCGGTGTTCCGTTCACGACCAGCGGCACCATGTTTGGCCGCGTATCCTCTTTCAGGCTGTTCCGCCTTGGCATGACTGCCACACTCAGGCTGTTGTCCACTTTACGGATATTGATATTCAGATCCGTACCTGTTGTAATCATCTGATAAATTGATTGAAAAAACATAATTGAAAAATTTTATGGTTATACATAAGTTTCCTTGAAGAATTCTTTCAGAATATTCTCTCTGTCCGGATTGCTGGAAATATCACGTAGCGATTCCAGATAGTAGCCGATGTTTTTAGGCTCATCAACTGTATTGGGCAGACGTCTTTTAACCGGTCTGATATGTTCGCTCTGTGGCCATGCAGTCGGCATGACAGGAGCTTGTGAGGTTATAGCAACTGTTTCCATATATGTATATTTATATTGGGGGTTATGCGACAAATAATCCTACAATGAACAGAAGAATAAGAATCTTGAAAATCATGACCAGTATCCTGAACAGGAAACCGATGAACCCTCCTGCAAGCAACAGCAGCGTAATCATTCCGGTGGGGACAATCCCTTTACTTGTCAGCAGACATATTCCGGTAATCAGGAATATCGCTGTTGCATGTCTGCCGATCTTTCTGATAATCTGTAGTTTCATAATCCTTAATTTTATGAATGAATAATCCCATCGGGATGTGTTTTCCCGATTTTATAGGCCTCCAGCCTCTTGGATTGCCTTTTTGCGCAAGGCCTGGCAGGAAAAAATACCGGAGCGCAGCGAGGATGATTTTTTCCTGTCCAGCCAAGCCCTTGAGGGCAGCCTTGCGGCAAAAGGCAGGCAATCCAAGACCTTTGCCGCTTAAAAGCGGAAAAACAGATTCTTTTCTGTACGGATACAAAAAAATGCAGACCTTCAGGCCTGCATTCTCTTGGTTGATTAGGTATAGATGTTATTCTTCTTTTGTGGAATAGGTGTTGAAAATGTCATCGGTCATTTCCTTGGCGAGAGTCCTGATCCTGTTCAGGAAGTCCTGTCCGGTTATCATTCCGCTTTCAAGTCCGGCCAGCTGTTTTTCCCAGTCTGCGGTGAGTGAAGTATCCGCAATTTTCTTTCCACGGATGGTTTCGTAGGTGAACATGCCTTTCGGGGTCGGAACGATATATTTCCCTGAATAACGGATATACTTACGGTTAACCAGTGTACGGATGATATTGGTACGTGAGGATACCGTGCCCAGTCCGTTCTGTTCCATGTATTCCACCAGTTCTGCATCCGTGAACGGATTTACCGGCAGCTGTTTCTTGTGCACCATGTTGCATCCGCATACATTCAGGGTATCACCTTTCTCCACTTCGGGGAGTTCTTTGACGGAATATCCCGATGTCGGGATCATGTCGTAACGCATGAACACGTCATGCCAGCCGGCTTCAATGATTCTTGTTTGTTCGGCCTTGAAATGCTGTGCGGCACAAACCGCTTCAACATTTGTCGTTTCTATGCGGCATGGAGCCATGAATGTTTCAAGCATCCTTCCGGCTACAAGTCTGTAAACCTGCATTTCCTTTTCGGATAGATTTCCGGGACGGATACCTGTAATGATGATGGCATGATGTACATTGGCTTTTTCTGCGCTTATTACGTGGCGGGACAAATTGGATATGTCAATACCTCCAGTTCCTTTAGCGGCAGGGAACAGCTCCCAAGATAGCAGACGCGCCATGATTGGTGAAAGCGAGTCAAACACATCCTCCGTCAGATAACGGCTGGAAGTCCTTGGATAAGAAATCAGTTTCTTTTCATAAAGGGACTGTGCGATGTCATACACCTCTGATGCGGTAAAGCCATAGCGGATGTTCGCTTCCTTCTGAAGTTGTGTCAGGTCAAGCAGATCCGGTGGAAGTATTTCCTTAACGCTGTGGCTGATACCTGTAATCTGTGCCTGATGTGACAGCTTGCAGTCCTGGAAAAACATTGTAGCGGATTCTTTGTCGGGAAGATCCTGTGTGCGGCGCATCTTGAAGAGGATGCCGTCCTTTTGCAGGCTGATGTAGATGGGCCAGCTGTCCGATGAAATATGGTTCTCCCTTTCACGGTAGCGTCTGCTGATGGCAGCCAGTACCGGTGTCTGTACCCGTCCGAGGGAATTGTTGCCGAGTCCCGTCGCCTTGCACATGGCATAGCTGGCGTTGATTCCGAGAATCCAGTCCGCCTTGTTGCGGCTGTCGGCAGAAAGGAACAGGCTGTCGTAGCAACTGTCCGGCTTCAGGTTTTCCATGCCTTTACGCACAGACTCGTCGGTAAGAGAGGAAATCCACAGACGGAAGCAGGGCTGTGTACAGTTCAGGTATTGATATACATAGCGGAATGTCATTTCCCCGTCACGGCTGGCATCGGTAGCCACAATGATGGTATCGCATGCCTGAAACACTCTCTCGATTACTTTAAGCTGGAGCACGGCATCAATGTCCGGTATCCATCCGTTCTCGGTGCGTGTATGCCGTACCATCAGTTCAAATTCGGACGGGATGAAAGGAAAGTCATTCCGTTCCAGCTTCTGGGTTCCGTAGTCCTTCGGCATGGCCAGTGACAGCATGTTCCCGAAAGTCCACGTAACCATGTAGCCGTTTCCTTCCACATATCCGTTTCTTACTCTGGTTGCACCGATGATTCTTCCGATTTCTTTTCCTACACTTGGTTTGTCTGTTAATATGGCAATCATGATAAATTCTGTTTTTTATATCTTTCCATACGGTAAGTCCGTATGGAAAGAGAGATGATACATTATGGATTCTTATTTATTCACCTGAAGGGTTGATACCGTTTACGCTGATGACCGGATTTCCATTCTCGTCTTCAATCAGACTGAGTGTGGCATCCATTGTAAGTGAAAATACAGGAGTCTTGATTTTAATGGACATGACATTGGTTTCCTCTCCCTGAAGGAGCAGATCCATATTTCCGTCCTTTTCAATTTGCGATCTGCTGATACCTACCGATTCCAGTTTTCCCCAGTCGATTTGTTCAGCCTTGTAGATATGATGATTGGTCTTGTTCATGTTCTTTCCTTTTTTAGTAGTTGATGATTTGAATGATTTGAATCCCGTTCTGGTCAGACAGCCTGTTTTGCACCTTTTTTCTGCTCCTGTTGTTGGGTATTGTCAGTCTGTGAAGCACGCTGTGAGGTATTGCGGCGCACATCCGGATTTTCCTGGAAATATTGCAGCTGTCCAGTGTTTGCGTTTACTTTCAGATAGGAATCGAACGGTTTGCCGTTGGGACCTTTCATACCCGTTACAAGGATGGCCTTTCCGTCCTGAAGATTTGCTCTTTCCTGTGCCGAAAGCAGGTGTCCGTAAACCTCAGCCGGGATGGTAGGTGCCTGTCGTTCGTTGAAACCGTCCGGAGTTCTGGAATACTGTGGTCTTCCGCTTGCCAGGTCCAGCTTGACGAATGACGAGAATTCCTCACCTTTACGGTTGATCATGTTCTCAAGATAGATGGGCTGTCCTTTGCGTAACGCTTCCTTGTCTTCCGGTGTGAGTTGTACCGAACAGATTTCCTTCGGTATGTAGATTTCTCCCGTTTCCGGATTGTGGCGTGTATATTGGAGACCGCCTGTTACCTTATCCATGGTAACGAAGGAAGAAAACAGTTCACCGTTCTTTCGTTTCATGTCCTCTACAAGGATGGTGTGTCCTTCGTTTAACGCTTTGAGCTGCATGGGGGAAAGCGGTACACCGCCAAGCGTCTGCTGGTTGAAAGCCTGGTCTTTCGGGAAAATAAATTCGATGCCTCTTCTTTCCGCATTGTATTGCAGATTGGCATTGAATTCCTTGCCTTGATTGGATTTCATGCCATCCACGAATATCTGTTCACCGTTTTTCAGTTTCTGAATTTCATCCGGAGTCAGAGTCACACCTTTGATTTCATTCGGGATATAGACATGCTCCTGTCGTACGGCTACCAGTTCGTTGGTATTCTTGTCGATGGAAATCAGACACGGCTCTGTCGTGTTGCCACGCAGGTTAAGGTCAGCCACGCGTCCCATGTTTCCACTTTCACGCAGGTTCTTCTTGTCCTCTTCCGTGAAGATATGTCCGAAATAAGGACGGTCCAGTTCCGGTTCTTTTCTGATACCGTGGATGCCCAGCATGACCTGCCCGCCGTTGGATATGAACGAAAGGCGTGCATCGAGTTTTGCGGTCAGTACCCCAGGAATGTTGAGTGTCAGTGGCATGGTTCTGTTGGTCTTGTATCCTTTCAGCATGCTGTCCAGCTGTCCGGACTGCTCCAGCATTTCCTTGGATATGCCGAACTTACCCAACTCCTCCCAGTTAATCATGTTCTCGTTGTAGCGGTACGTGGGTGTCTGCTGGCGTTGCGGTTCCTGTTGTTCGCGCCCCTGTGCGGCAGCTTCCACCTGTGATACCTGTTCAGGCTGAGCCTGCGTTGTCTGTTCCTGCTTCTTTGCCATTGTTGTTTCCTCCTCTTTTGTTTGACTGTTTTTCTGATTGTTTACTTTCGGTACGATTTCATAGCGTTTCAGAAACTCCTTTACTGCGTCTGTTTTCTTGCCTTCGGCCAGGTCCTTGAGGGCCTGTTTGTTCTGCTTGTAATCGTTGAAGGTCATGCGGATAAGCCTGAAATGCGTAGGTTCCTTCAGCTGGCTCCAGAAATTCTTGATGAAGTTTTCGAGAATACTCGAATTCTTGTCGAATTTCAGGAATGAGTTTTCGTTCTTCTCTTCCGGTGTAACCATCTGATAATTGCCTTTCTCGTCTGCCTTGCTGACCACTCCCAAACCCTCCTTGGGGTCGTTCTTGTTATGTATCAGCAGAAGCTCGTCAATTTGTTCCACATAAGGCTTTTCCGGTTTCTTTATCCGGCCTTGCCTTTTTTCCTTGTCAGGACTGTTTTCTTGTGCCATAATCTTTTGTTTTGAGTGACTACTTGATTTGTTTCACAGTCCAAATGTAAGATGATAAATTTAGTAAACAATTGATTTACAAATAGATGACATTAGATATCATCAGGTGTCATCAAATGTCACACGAAGGATAGGAAAGAACGGGAACAGAGGAAAAAAAGAAAAAAGAATTGGATGTAGGAGTAAAAACATAGCGAAGCCACCTGACTATGCAGATCGGAGGGAGCTGAAATCCCTGTCTTATTTTGGGAGTTGATAGGCAGGCTATGTTTTGTTATTTGGGAAAGTGGATTTTCACAGTATTTATGAGGCCATATATGGAATATAAGGATAGCCGCCTTTGATTTACGGCTATGCGTCACGTCGGTCGCAGTTAATCCCTGTAATCTTTTCTTTAATTCTAATCCGTTTGCCGCCGCATTCTTTTTCAGGTGAATTTTCATGGCGTAAGCCATAAAGAAAATTCACCTGAAAAAAGGAATAAATGCGGCTGGCAAATCAGGATTGGGATTTATCTTTGATGGAAGGGATAGCTGCTATTTTATTTATGACTTATCTTTATAAACTTACCAATCTTTTGGTGAGCTTTCTGTTTCTATGCAATTAATTATAATTTATGCATTAAATTTTGTTTCAACTGTTCTACAAAATGATCGATGCGTTGCATCTCCTTAGGGATGTTGATACCTTGCGGGCAATCGGGCGAACATTGATTGCACCCAATGCAATGGCTGGCTTGCCTCAGTCTTGGTACACTACGGTCATAACCAATCAAGAAAGCTTGTCGTGCCTTGTGGTAGTTTTCGTCATGTCCGTCTCGTGGCATATTTCCCTCATTGATACATTTATTATAATGTAGAAGAATAGCAGGAATATCTATTCCATAAGGACATGGCATACAATACTTGCAGTCATTACAAGGGATTGTCTGATATTGTACCATCAGGTCTGCTGTTTCTTGCAAAAATACAAATTCATCATCAGAAAGCGGATGCAGTGGAGAATAGGTACACAGGTTGTCTTGCAAGTGTTCCATGTAGGTCATTCCGCTGAGTACAGTCAAAACATTAGGGAAACTTCCAGCAAAACGGAACGCCCATGATGCTACGCTCTGTTCTGGTTCTCGTTGCTTTAATTTATTAACAATGTGATCATGAACTTTGGAAAGTCGTCCACCAAGCAACGGTTCCATAATCACGGCTGGAATATTCCGCTTCGCCAGTTCGCTATATAGGTATTCTGCATTAACGTTGATGCCTGATGCGTGCCGCCAGTCAAGGTAATTGAGCTGTATTTGTACAAAGTCCCACGGTATGCCCGATTCCTGTAACATATAATCAAATACCCGTACATCCCCATGAAACGAGAACCCCAGTTTACGGATACGTCCGGCTTCTTTCTCCTTGAGGATAAAATCTGCGATACCACAATCATACAGTCTTCCGCGCATTTCTTCCATTCCCTTACCTGTACCTAGAATATGAAACAGGTAATAATCGAAGTAATCCGTACGCAGGTGCTTAAAAGAATCCTGATACATCTTTACGCTTGCCTCTTGTAGTTCTTTACCGCGAAGTCCAGCTCCATAAAGACGGTGATTGGACATTTTCGTAGCAATAAAATACGAATCACGGGGGTGCCGACTGAGTGCAATGCCAGTAGCCTCTTCCGATAAACCTTGACAATATGGCGGAGCGGTATCGAAATAGTTTATACCATGTGCCAAAGCATAATCCACCAGCCGGTTCACTTCTTCCTGGTCAACTATTTGTCCTTCACCATCTGGATTAGATATCATCGGCCATCGCATACAACCATAACCAAGCAATGACACGCGGTCGCCCGTTAATATCCGGTAAGTCATATCACCATCAGGTTCTCCAATAACATTAGATGATGACTTGCTTTGTTTATTACAACCTACCAATCCGGCAGTTACCACTCCTGCGGCTCCTGCTATCTTGAAAAAATCACGGCGAGAAATTGATTTTCCATTCTCTTTATCCCAACATCTTGGAAACACTCTCAATGGGTACACCGTAACTGATACTGAGGGTCGCGAAACTATGCCGGGCAACGTGATAGGTGATTTTCTTGTTTATGCCGCACACCGTTGCGATTTCTTTCAAGTAATCGTTCATCTTTTGGTTGCTGATTACTGGAAGAATCTTGCCGTCAGGCAACTTCCCGTCATACTTCTGTAAGATGGCTTTGGGAATATCCAACAAACGGATATTGGACGTTACGTTTGTCTTGTGTCTTTTCTTGATTATCCACAGGTTGCCGTCAAAGGAAACCTTGATGTTCTCCGCCCGTAACTCGCACACATCCACATACGACAAGCCCGTATAACAGCTAAAAATGAACATATCACGTACCTGCTCCAGCCGCTTGCTGGCAAATGTCTTCTGATAGATGCGGTCTAACTCGTCTTGTTCGAGATACCCCCTTTCCACATACTCAAACTTCAACTTGTATGCCCCGAAAGGATTAAAGTTAATCAAGCCCAGATTGTGGGCGAACAGCACAACGGTTCTGAAACGCTGCACAAACTTCATGGCGGTGTTGTGGGTACATGGATAGTTATCACGGATGAACAGGTAGAAGCCCTCGATGAACACCACGTTTATCTCCCGGAAGCTGATGTCCTCCACATGGTAGTTCGTGCGGATATATTCGGCGAGACGATTCTTTGTAAGTTCGTACCGGGTGTATGTCCGGTGTGTGGCGGTCTTTCCCACTTTCAGCGCATACTGCTCGTTATGCTGTGCGAACACTTGCAAGAGGGTCTTAGCCTTTTCCTCTTTGCCTAAAAAGGTGTTGCGTACCTTTTCAGCGGTAACATAACCGTCCCTTTCCAGTATGGTCTGGTAGTGCTTGTACAGGGTGGCTTTGATACCGTCCAGCATTTCATTCATGCGGGTAAACTCCGCTCCACGTCCGGACACCTTTCCCGTCTTGGCTTGCCAGTTCTTGGGATTGACTTCAAGTTTAGTGTTGAACTGTGCCAGTTTCCCGTCAATGGTAATACGTGCCATAATAGGCATATTACCGTTCTTTTTTACCTTGTCCCGCTTCAAGAAGAACAATACTCGGAATGTCGATTTCATACCTCATTTTTTAAGTTACAAAACTACTTTTATTAACTCATAATGAGATAAATGCAGGGTCGCCAAATCCCGACAGCGTTCCGCCAATTTCCGACAAATCGTACCCCTTTTTTGAAAATCTTGTCGGGGGTACGAATTGGGTACTAATTTTTGTCCGTCAATGCCCTCTTTTTGGCGGTCAAGGTCGCCAAAGGGCAATAAAAAAAGTCCCACAAAATATTGATTTTGTAGGACTTGTCTTTTTATTGTCGCCTTTTGGCTTTTCTTTTGGTGATCCGCCTGGGGCTCGAACCCAGGACCCCAACATTAAAAGTGTTGTGCTCTACCTGCTGAGCTAGCGAATCAAACCTCTAATGCATCGTTTCCCGATTGCGAGTGCAAAGGTAGTGATAATTTTTGACTCTGCAAGTTTTTAGAGAAGTTTTTTCTTCTTCTCTCCTATTTTTCTTCTATTTCTTTCGTCTGAACCGGCTTTTCGGGCTTATTTTCAGGATCGGTAACCTCATTTTCTGGAGATATATCTAAATTTTCCATCAAAATAAACCGTTTATAATACGACAGGCAGAGCGTTGTCAGCGGTAAAGCAATAATCAGGCCGATAAATCCTAACAGTGTACCCCAAATGGATAAGGAAAGTAAAATAATGGCCGGATTCAATCCCATGGCTTTTCCCATGATACGAGGCGTCAGATACAAATCCTGTATAGCCTGCACAATACCCAATACCAATAATGATAAGCCAAATAAAATCCAGAAATTCTCTCCTGTCTCAGCCGAACGGAGCAGACTGAGCAACGCCATTGGAATCAATCCGATAGTCTGTAAATAAGGAATCAAGTTCAAACAGCCGATAAACAACCCCAAGGTCACTGCCAAAGGGAAATTGATGATCTTAAATCCGATCGCCAGTAAAACACCTACACATAAGGCAATCAACGACTGTCCGCGGAAATACCGGTTCATACTAAGTTCTACATCATCTGCCAACTGACTGATAAACGGACGATAGCGTTCCGGTATCAGTCGCAGCCAACCACTGGCTATCTTCTCATAATCCAACAAGATAAAAATAAAGTACAAGAAGATGACAAAGACAATCGTTACACTGACCAAAACAGAGAAAGTACTCGTCAGTAAATGCCAGGCTTTCGGAGCGATCTGTTTGATTGCCTGCAAAATATTTTCCTTGTTGACGAAATCACGCAAAGCTTCCGGATCAATACTGTTTTCCAAATACTCCACCCAACTGTTCGGTATCAACGGGATATAACCTGGAGTAGCCTGCCGGTTACTTAAAAGTTGTAACAGACGTTCACTCTCTTCCGAAATAGAAGGTACAACCATCACCGTAACCAAGGCAATAATCAAACAAATAGATATGAGAACAGCCAGAATAGACAAGATTCGGCTTTTCAGTTTCAATTTATATTGGAAAAACTTCACAAAGGGCTGACACATATAAGCCATCAGCCAGGCAATCAAGAATGGTAAAAGTGCATTTCTCAAGACAACGATCAAATAAAGCAATGCACCGATCAGTAAAACACCTATTCCGATACGGACAACGCGATCGAAAGTAAACGGTTTATCAAACATGGAATCCATAATTATTTCTATCTTTGTTTTTCGCAAAGGTAACATAAAGGTTAAAACTTCATAATGAGACATTCCAAAATATTTTTATTAGTGGCATTTATTTTATGCTTTCAGCTTGGATTCGGACAAAAAACAGGTGTAATCGACCGATTTCTCGGCCAACCGGGTATGGAACACGCTTCGTTTGGCTGTCTGGTAACCGAAACATCCACAGGAAAAACCATCGGAAAATACCAGCCGGATGTACAACTCACACCTGCTTCCGTATTAAAATTACTGACTACCGCTACCGCATTGGAATTATTGGGCGAAACCTATCGTTTCCCAACGACAATCAGTTATGATGGAACAATAGCCAATGGTGTACTGAATGGGAATATCTATATTCAAGGACATGGAGATCCGACGTTGGGATCATCGCATTTTGTGCCGGAATCAGAAGTATTCATCGAGAAGTGGAAAGAGGCGATCCGCCAGCAAGGCATTCGGGAAATCAAGGGAGCCGTTATTGCGGATGAAAGTATTTTCGACAGCGAAGGTATATCCATGAAGTGGCTTCGCGAAGATTTAGGCAGTTATTACGGAGCCGGAAGTTACGGACTTTCTTTCCATGATAATCTGTATTCTCTGTATTTGAATAGTGGCACCACAGGAACACGTCCTACCTTGGTTCGGACAGAACCGGAAATGGATCTGGATTTCCATAATTATCTGAAAGCAGCCGCTACCAAAAGCGACAGTAGCTTTATCGTTGGTATGCCGTTCTCCAACGAAAGGTATTTATACGGAATTGTTCCGGCTAACCGGCAATCATACCGATTGAAAGGCGACATCCCTGATCCGGCACTCTTTTTAGCCCAGTATATACAGAAAGAATTGGAAAAAGACGGTATCTCCGTACAGAAAGAAGCGACCTGTTATCGACTTCTGTACGAAAAGAATGCCTGGAAACCCGGAAAGCGGACGGAAATCATCACCACTTATTCCCCGACGTTACAGCAGATCGTGGAAAAGACCAACCATGTCAGCCATAATCTCTTTGCCGACGCCTTGCTGAAAACCATCGGTTTGCGCTATAAGAATCCGCAGAAGCGTGTTATTTCTTCGTTTGAGAAAGGAATAGAAGTGATGAAAAGCTATTGGAAAGGCAAAGGACTGGATGTTTCATCTCTTCGTATTACCGACGGAAGTGGCCTGGCTCCTACGAATAAGGTGACAGCCCGTTTCCTCAACGACTTATTAACCTATATGGTAAAATCCAAACATGCCGAAGCATTTATGTCCTCATTACCTCAAGCCGGAGTAGAAGGATCTGTACGCAATTTCCTGAAAGAATCATCCCTTTCAGGAAAGGCATTCCTCAAAAGCGGCAGTATGAGCGGCGTGAGATGTTATGCCGGATACGTAAAAAATCAGGGAAAGACATATAGCGTCGTCCTGCTCACCAATAACTATTCGATGAGCAGTTGGACCATCAACCGCAGGCTTGAGCAAGTCCTGACCGGATTATTTAGCCAGTAGAATGCTATGTTGCGCCAGGAAATCGAAGAATTTCTGCTTATAATTATCAGAAATCGGAATATATTCTTTTCCAAACACAATGCGATTGCGCTCGATAACTTTAATCTTCTCCGGCTGGACAATGAATGAACGGTGTACACGGATGAAACGGTTCGACGGAAGCATATCTTCTACCATTTTCATACTGATCAGGGAAAGAATAGGACGTGCTTCGCCTTCGAGATAAATCTTGACATAATCTTTCAAGCCTTCGATATACAAGATCTGGTTCAATTCAATTTGAACTAACTTGTATTCGGTCTTGACAAAGATCCGTTCCACTTCATTCTCGTTAGCTGTTCCCGTAACAGGCTCTTCCGTTTTCCGCTGATGCGATTCAAACCAGTCGCAGGCTTTCTGTGCAGCCTTCAGGAAATCGGAATAGCTGATGGGTTTCAACAGATAATCCAAGGCATTGACCCGATAACTGTCGACAGCATACTGTTCGAAGGCCGTCGTAAAGATCACCTTCGTTTCCGCAGGAAGCATCTTCGAAAATTCCATGCCGCTCAGTTCGGGCATTTGAATATCGAGGAACAAGACCTGCACCGGCTCGTTGTGCAGAGCATCCATGGCATTCAGGGCACTGTTATACTTCCCTTTCAATTCCAGAAAAGGGGTTTTCAAGGCGTAACTCTCCAGCAGACTTGCTGCCAAAGGTTCATCATCAATAATAGCACAGGTTAATTTCATTTCACTCCAGTTTGTATTTGTAAATCGGCAATATAAGTATCACCATCCTGTTCATGTCGGAAAGAATAAGATTCCGGATAAATCAATTCCAGACGTTTCTCCAAATTGACTAATCCAATGCCCGAACCACTCTTGTCTTGTCCGTTCTTAGGGAAAAAGCTGTTCTCAATCCGGCAATGCACCTGGTTTTCCGCATGGGTAATATAAATCCGAATAAACGATTTCTGGTTATTGCTAACTCCATGCTTGAACGCGTTTTCAATCAACGAGATGAAAAGTAAAGGAGCAATCATTCCCCCTTCGTTTTCCTGTCCGCTTATTTGTAAGTCGAGTGATACATGCTCAGGAAGGCGGATACGCATCAGTTCGACATAATTACGGATGAAATCCAGTTCCTTCCCCAGCGGGACGAACTTCTGGTTACTGTCGTACAAGACGTAGCGGAGCAATCGGCTCAAGTCGTGCACAACACCTTGTGCACGATCGGGACTGAAAGCAATCAGGCAGTAGATATTATTCAATGTATTAAACAGGAAATGCGGATTCAACTGGCTCTTCAGATTCTGCAATTCGGCTTCCACACGGCTTTGTTCCAAATCACGGCGCATCGTCTCGATCCGATACCAGTTTCTTGTCACCCGGATGGCCACGCTCAGGCCCGACACCAGTATATACATCATCGCATTGCCCAAAAAGAATCCGATTTTATTCCGCAGCGGAGGTTCTTTGCCCATCTGCGGCTTCGGATGATGCAACTGGGGCGGATCGGGCAATAAATCCAACAAGAAATGGACTGCCACCATCGTAAAGACAATCAACAACACGTTCGCCACAAAAAATTCGGGCAAGCGGCGCGTAAAAAGATACTTCGGAACCAGGATAAAATAATTGACATAGAATACCAACATGAATGAGATGGGTACGATGACGAAACGCATATAACTTTCGACCGTGACCGTTTCTTCCTCCCGCCCGGTAAAAAAGAACGGGAGGCCAAACAAGATTCCCCACGCAACAACATGGATGATCTTGCCCAATCCGTTAGGTGTTCGATAGACCGGCAGTTCTTCTTTTTTCATTTTTCCCTGCATAATTCAGTTTTTCTGTTGTCTTACCTTCCGATTGAATCCAATCATTCCTAAAACCCGTTGTAAACGACGCCCGACAGGAAGAAATATCAATATTTTCCACCAATCGACCGCCGGTTAGTCTTGCATATCAATATTTGAAGCTGTCAGACATCCCGGACGGTCATAAATATCGATATTTCTTATTAAACGGACGCCGATTACTAGAACTTATCAATATTTTTAACAAATCGGCGTCTCCAACAGTTCCAAATATCAATATTTCCTAGTAAACGGAGACCTACCCACCTTTATTTTTCCCTATTCTCGACTGCCGACGTGCACCAACAACCTTTTCCTTCCGTTTTCTTATTCATACCGGATGGCTTCGATCGGGTCGAGCTGCGCCGCCTTCTTGGCCGGATACCATCCGAAGAAAATACCCGTCGCCGTACAGACGACAAACGATAGAAGTACGCTCCACGGCTGGATGAAGATCGGGAAATGCGCTACTTGATTTACAATGATAGCCGAACCCACGCCGAAAATCACACCAATCAATCCTCCCGTCACGCTTATCAGGATGGATTCGATCAGGAACTGCGAAAGGATGTCGATGCCTTTCGCCCCGATACTCATACGCAAACCAATCTCGCGGGTACGTTCCGTCACCGAAACATACATGATATTCATAATACCGATACCACCCACCAAAAGGGAAATACCCGCCACAGCCGCAAGCAAAACGGTCATCATGTCCGTAGTACTTGTCAACATCGAACTCAACTCCTGCTGGCTACGGATCGTAAAATCATCCTCTTCGTCCGCTTTAAGCTTATGGTTGCGACGCAGTATTTCCGAAATCTCATCAATAGCCTGTTCGGTATATTCTTCTTTTAAAGCAGAACAAGTAATACCCTGCAAATGGGTAATAGCCAAAACCTTTTTCTGAATGGTTGTATAAGGCGCCAAGATCAGGTCGTCCTGATCCATTCCCATGCTGTTATATCCTTTACTTTCCAATACACCCACAATCTTGAAGGGCAATTTCTGGAAACGGATCACCTTCCCGACCGGATTTTCTCCACCGGGGAACAAGTTATCCACCACCGTCTTCCCGACAACGCAGACTTTGGCTGCAACAGCGATGTCTTGCTCGGAAAACATCTCTCCGTCTTCTACTTTATAACGACGGATTTCCATATAATCCGGACTGATACCATAAATCGTAGTCGGCGCGTTGTTAGCTCCGTAAATAACCTGGCCACTACTGTTGACCGACGGAGAAATAGCCGCCACGTAACGTGTCTCATCTACGATGTTCTGATAATCTTCAAGCTTCAGTGTTTCCATACTCGAAGCTTCCTGACGCACACCGCCCCGGATATCACCACCCGGTTGGATCATAATCATATTTGATCCCATCTCGCTGATCTCCGCCTGAATACTTCTCTTGGAACCTTGCCCGATAGCCAACATCGTAATCACCGAAGCCACACCGATAATAATACCCAACATCGTGAGGAATCCACGCATCTTGTTGTTGGCCAAAGCCCGAAGTGCTATTTTGAATAAATTCGTAAGATTCATATCTGTATAAGCTATCTGTTATCAGTCGTCTGTCTTTGGCAATTTGGCCAAAGCTTCGGCTGCATCCAAAATATTGTCATTCTTCACATCCGACGTAACATGTCCGTCGCGCAACATGATATTCCGGCTACTGTACTGGGCAATCTCCGGATTGTGGGTCACGAAGATAATCGTACGTCCTTGGGCATGGAGCTGCTGAAACAAGACCAATATCTCAAAGCTGGTACGTGTATCCAGGTTTCCGGTAGCCTCGTCCGCCAGAATCACAGCCGGATCATTCACCAAAGCCCGGGCAATTGCCACACGTTGCATCTGTCCACCCGACATCTGATTACTCTTATGATTCAAACGTTCCCCCAAGCCTACGGCAATCAGAGCACTAATGGCTTTCTCCCTCCGTTGTGCCGCATTATAGGCCGGATTATACATCAACGGAAGTTCCACATTCTCGATAGCCGTTGTTTTAGGTAGCAGATTATAATTCTGGAAAACAAACCCAATTTTCCGGTTACGAAGTGTGGCTCTCGCACTTTTCCCCATCGTACGAACAGATACACCATCCAAATAATATTCTCCGCTAGTCGGCGTATCCAGACAACCTAATGTATTTAACAATGTACTTTTGCCTGATCCGGAAGTTCCCATAATGGTAACAAACTCACCTTCATAAATCGTAAAACTAACGCCTCGTAACGCGTGAACCACTTCATCACCTACGATAAAATTGCGTTTTATGTTTTCCAGTCTTATAATCTCTTTCATGACGTACGTACTTATATTTTATACTCCACAGAGGAATCATTTTTTACCTTTCTTACTATCTGGCGGTCCCGGCATAAAGGGGCTACGTTCTTGTCCGGCAGCCGGCGATACTTCTACAGGAGTCGAAACCGATAAGTCAACCGCTACAATCTCACCTTCCTGTAAGCCATCCACTACTTCTGTAACATTATTATTGCTCGAACCTACTGTAATAGCTTTCGGCTTCAACTGAGTTCCTTCTTCAACCCATACCAACCGTTTTCCTTCGGGAGCTTGCATTGTCGGATTCTCGACGGTCAGCCCTAATGGTTCCAGCATATTGGCATCAGCAATGAAGCGCAAGGCTTTGTTCGGTATCGACAAGACATCATTCCGCTCCATCGTATAGATGTATACATTCGCAGTCAAACGCGGTTTCAATTTCAAGTCCGGATTATCGGCTGAGATCACAACTTCGTACGTAACAACCGTTGAAGAAGATGATGAACTTGAGGACGATGTGCTGCTGTCACTACTTTCACCCAGACGGATCTGTTCCACTTTCCCTTCGAAAACATCATTCGGATAGGCATCTACTGTAAATGAAACCCGTTGTCCATCCTGTACACTGCCTATATCAGCCTCATCCACATCTGCAATGATCTGCATCTTTGTCAAATCAGCAGCAATTGTAAACAAGGTCGGAGTTTCGAAACCGGCAGCTACGGTCTGCCCTTCTTCAACCGCCTTATTAATCACCACACCATTAATAGGGCTTGTGATCGTAGCATATTCCAGGTTTCGACGAACCTTAACCATTGAGGCCTGGCTCTCTTCATAATTGGCTTTCGCCTGCTCGTAGTTGTAGGTTGCCGTTTCATACTCCGTGTCACTGATCAACTTCTTCTCGAACAACACTTTGCTACGCGCATAATTCTTCTGCTGGTATTCATACTCCGACTTGCTTTTATCCAACTGCGCGGTAGCTGATTGCAACTCAGCCTCCAATGTCACCTTATCCATTTCTGCAATCAACTGCCCGGCAGTCACCACATCATTATAATCTACATACAGCTTGTCAATAATACCTGAGACCTGCGTACCGACATCTACTTCCGTTACCGGCTCGACAGTTCCCGTGGCGGTCACAACATTCGTAATGGAAGTGCGGCCAACCTTTTCCGTCTCTAAAACCATTCTTCCTCCAGCCTTTTTTCCGGAAAAGAGGAAAAATCCTCCTGCAATGATTACAATTCCGGCCAGGCCGATCATAACTTTTTTCTTATTCATATTATTTGATTACTTTTTTATCCGAAATTCAGGCTTATTTCTAAGTCCGACAATTCGTTTGTCAACTCAAAAATCTACACCTAACATCAACTTATAAACTTATTTTGGTAAAAAGGTTCCCGCGACTCACGTCGCAGGAAACCCCATAAAAGAGAGTGGAGTGAATATCCCGTCTAAATATTGATATCGACGGGCTTCTTCTGATAAATGTTTAAAAGTTGTATACTCATGATTGCCATGTATTTCGACTGAAGTACCTCCTGCTGTGCATTCAGCAGATTGTTCTTTTCTGTCAACATCTCTAACGTATTCTTCATCCCCAAGAAAAACTGTTCTTCAGTTAACTCGAAGCTTTGTTGTATATACGATAATCTTTCAACTGCCGACATATATTGGCTCTGTGCAGACGTGGCGTCCAAATAAATTCCTTCAACAGTCTGCAACAGATCTTTCTGAGCGTTCAACAAGTCTAGCTGACTGGTAGTAATCGCTAGTTTTGCTTTATTATATGCTGTCTTTTTTTCTCGGTTCGCAAATATAGGAATATTAATCGTTAATCCAACACTTTCATTGAATTTATTCCAAATTTGACTACCGAAAGTGTAGTTTGTACCCGAAAGATGTCCTGTACCAACACCTGCATTCATAGACAACGTAGGCCAATAGGCTGCTTTTGCCTTTTCTTTTTCCAATTCTGCCACTTCGATAGAAAGTTCACTGCTTCGTATTTGTGGCATGACGGCCAACGAAGTCTGATAAATCGCCTGTTTATCCGGTAATGGAGTTATCACTTCCGATTCATCTACATCCGGCATATTCAATGCTATATCCTGTGTTATATCCAGTTCAAGCAACTGTTTCAATTGTAGTTTATAATTATCCAAATTCGTTTGGGCAACCACCAATTGATATTTGTCTGTGCTGTACTGACTTTCCAACTGAGCCAGATCAACTGCGGAAATTGAGCCAGCTTTATACAGTTCTTCAGCCCGATCCCGTTCGGCCTTCGACGTTTCAACAGTATTTTCGTTAATTTCCACGGCTTCCATAGCATACATTACCTGAAGGTATGTCTGCACAATGGCTATTTGGATATCATCTTCGCTTTGTTCTGTCGAAAGCTTATCCACTTCATTCTGTAACTTCTGTTGTTTAATGGTTTTATTACGCTGACCTCCATCGAAGAGAGTCCAGTTGGCATTCACCGCATAATTACCACTATAACTATTATTACTCTCAGCATCCGAAGAAGGATAGTTTACGAATCCTTGTGTCACCGAAGCTGATAAGGAAGGGAACAACTGAGCCTTTGCCAACTCTGTATCTTCCAATCCTGACAGTTCATTCACCCGACTCTTTTTAATTTGGATATTATTTGCTAACGCATAATCCAAACATGAACGGAGCGTCCATTCTGCCGGTTGTTCCTGAGCTTGTACACTCGCTGTCAACAACCCGATTGATAATCCTATAACTAATGTCCGCATCATATCTGTTTCCTTTTTACGAAAGCAAAAGTACAAGCCTCTCATTTCCTAGACAATTAATATAGAAAGACCCGTTTTTTCTATCGACAAATCCCCTATTTCTATCGATAAAACAAAAAAGTAGCGCTTCGCCGACTTAAATCAATTAATAATCGTATCTTTGCCCACACTAAACATATTTATAATGAACTAATACGATGAATTTTGTAGAAGAATTAAGATGGCGTGGAATGGTTCATACCATGATGCCGGGTACTGAAGAATTGTTGGAAAAAGAAATGGTTACCGCTTATGTCGGTATTGATCCGACTGCCGATTCTTTGCATATCGGCCATTTGGTGAGCGTGATGATCTTAAAACATTTCCAACGTTGCGGTCACAAACCGTTGGCTTTGGTAGGTGGTGCAACAGGTATGATTGGAGACCCGTCTGGTAAATCAGCAGAACGAAATCTGTTAGACGAGGAAACATTACGTCATAATCAGGAATGTATCAAAAAGCAGTTGAGCAAATTTCTGGACTTTGAATCAGATGCTCCCAACAAAGCAGAATTGGTAAACAACTACGACTGGATGAAAGACTTTACTTTCCTGGATTTTGCCCGGACAGTAGGAAAGCACATTACCGTCAACTACATGATGGCAAAAGATTCTGTTCAGAAACGTCTGAACGGTGAAGCCCGCGACGGTCTTTCTTTCACCGAATTTACTTACCAGTTATTACAAGGATACGACTTCCTGTATCTTTACGAACATAAGAACTGCAAACTTCAGATGGGTGGTTCAGACCAATGGGGAAACATTACTACAGGTGCTGAACTGATCCGCCGTACAAACGGAGGTGAAGTATTTGCATTAACCTGCCCGCTTATCACGAAAGCCGACGGCGGTAAGTTCGGTAAAACAGAATCCGGTAACATCTGGTTGGATCGTCATTATACTTCTCCTTATAAATTCTACCAGTTCTGGCTGAATGTAAGTGATGCCGATGCAGCTAAATACATTAAGATCTTTACGGCTCTTCCCAAAGAAGAAATCGAGGCTCTGATTGCAGAACAAGAAGCAGCACCTCACTTACGTCCGTTACAAAAACGATTGGCCAAAGAAGTTACCATTATGGTACATTCGCAAGAAGATTACGATGCTGCTGTCGAAGCTTCTAATATCTTGTTCGGCAATGCAACATCTGAGGCATTAAAGAAACTGGACGAAGAGACCTTGCTTGATGTATTTAACGGTGTTCCTCAGTTTGAAGTATCACGTGATGACGTTGCAGCCGGAATCAAGCTGATCGATCTGTGTACAGAAAAAGCAAACGTATTCCCGTCAAAAGGCGAAATGCGTAAACTGATCCAAAGTGGAGGCGTTAGTATCAATAAAGAAAAGGTATCTGATACTGATATGGTAGTTAATACCAGTCATTTATTAGACGAAAAATACCTTCTTGTACAACGTGGCAAGAAAAATTATTACTTGATTATTGTAAAATAATGAGAAAATACTTGCAAAGGTAAAAAATAGTATTTACCTTTGCAGTGCTTTTGAGAAAGCATCGGATTGTCTCATGGTGTAATGGTAGCACTACAGTTTTTGGTTCTGTCTGTCGAGGTTCGAATCCTCGTGAGACAACTCACAATTTGAAAGACGCTTGTTATCAACAGATAACAGGCGTTTTTTCTTTTATACAGAAAAGCCCGGACAAAACAAACGAGAATCATTTTCAAATCTCATCAGTTTCATTTTCAATCCTCGTCAGTTTTAATTTCAAAGGATATTTTCACTACTTCAAAAGCCGGCGTATTTTAGTGAAAAGCCGGCGTAAATTGACAAAAATACGCCGGCGTTTGATGAAAATACAAGGTATAATAAAAAGGAAACTATCTACACTTTTTCAGGCTGATAGATTCTGTCTATCCAACCATAAAAATTACCACTTAAATAAATTCTTCCAAACCAAAACTAAACCCTACCTTTGTCTGTTGTAAAGATAAAGCGAACAAATAAATTAATAACCAATAAAAAAGTAAATAGTATGGGAAAGAGTATTAAAGGAACACGTACAGAACAGAATTTGTTGAAATCATTCGCAGGTGAATCACAGGCAAGAAGTCGCTATACTTATTTTGCCAGCGTAGCCAAGAAAGAAGGTTTTGAACAAATAGCAGCAGTCTTCATGGAAACAGCTGAACAGGAAAAAGAACACGCAAAACGATTCTTCAAATTCCTGGAAGGTGGCATGGTTGAAATCACTGCTTCATATCCAGCTGGCATCATCAGTACTACCAAAGAAAACTTGGCAGCAGCAGCAGCTGGCGAAAACGAAGAATGGTCTGATTTATACCCAGAATTTGCTAAAGTAGCCGACGAAGAAGGTTTCCCGGAAGTAGCCGTTGCTTTCCGTATGATTGCCAAAGTAGAAGCAGAACACGAAAAACGCTATCGCACACTGTTAGCTCGTGTAGAAGCTGAAAAAGTATTTGAAAGAGACGAAGAAATTTTGTGGCAATGCCGTAACTGTGGTTTCGTATTGAGCGCCAAGAAAGCTCCGCTGAAATGTCCGGCATGTTTGCATCCACAAGCTTACTTTGAACCTATGAAGCAAAACTATTAATCAAGGATCAATCTTAATAGTCTTATAAATTTAACAAAAAAGCTGTTGTATAATATATACAATGGCTTTTTTATTTTATAAATAAATTTGTATGAGAAGACCATTTTATCCCCTCAAAATACCAATAATACTTAATTAAAACTATATACCTTAGTATATATATACATACAAGTACAGAAAAAAACTAAAAATAAATTCAGAAAAACAGTGTAAATAATACCGTTTAATTACTTTTTTTATTATTTTTACAGCGTCATAATAAAAAGCGTTGGACGTCGTTCCAGCTGAACTATGTTCATAACGGTTTTTATTATACGATTATGTGCTAATCGTGGAAAACAAAATTTTTAGTTAACCTAAAAAAAGGATGTCTATGCTTAGAAAGAAAATGTTCTCTTCTTTCAAACATTCGAGGACTGCAGCAGTCTCGATGTTGATGTCTTTCTGTATGACAGGAGCTGTCTTTGCACAGAAAGGTATGATTAAAGGTACTGTAGTGGACGAAAATGGCGAACCGGTTATCGGTGCTAATGTCCTAGTAAAAGGAACTACTAACGGAACAATTACCGACATGGACGGTAATTATGTTATTAACGTGGAAAACATGAAAAATGTAGTCCTGCAAGTTTCGTATGTGGGATACAATTCCATTGAAGAAGCTGTAAAAGGACGCGAAACAGTTCCTATTAAACTAGAATCTTCCGTAGTAAATTTGGGAGAAGTCGTAGCAATCGGTTACGGTACACAGACACGTAAGGAAATTACAGGTTCTGTAGCCAATGTCTCTGAAGAAAACTTCAACAAAGGTGTTACACGTGATGCCTCTGATTTGTTACAAGGTAAAGTCGCTGGTTTAACGATTACTACCGGTTCTGGTGATGTAACCCGTGGTTCACAAATCCAGTTGCGTGGTACTTCTACTTTGCAGAATGACCAAGGTCCGATGATCGTTATTGATGGTATTCCGGGCGGAGATATGTCAACGGTTTCTCCTTCTGATATTGAATCTATTTCTGTATTGAAAGATGCCTCTTCTGCTGCTATTTACGGATCTCGTGCTGCTGGTGGTGTTATCTTGATTACAACCAAACGAGGATCAGGATCTAAGGCCCAAATTAATTATGATGGTTATGTAACTGCTTCAACTGTTGCCAACAAGCCCGACATGCTGAATGCAGCCGAATGGAGAGCTGCCAATGAAGCGTTAGGGAAAGATATTTCTATCTATGATAAATATAACAATGACACTGATTGGTTCGATGAAATGACTCGTACAGGTATTTCTCAGCAACACTCTTTGTCTTTGTCGGGTGGTTCATCAAAGAGCAACTACCGTGCATCCTATACCTATATGGACCGTAACGGTGTTGCCCGTGATAACTGGATGAAGCGCCATAGCTTCCGTTTCCAGTTCCAGCAGCGTGCCATTAACGATCGTTTGCGTATTGGATTAACCGGTTCTGCTACCCTGACTGATATGCAGATGCCGTTTGCAGATGACTTCATCTTGGCCTACAACATGTTGCCTGTATATCCGGTTTATAATGCAGATGGTTCTTATTTCACCGATGCGAACCACAATTACGACCAAGGTAACCCGGTACAGAACCAGGATCAGAACTATAAGAAAAGAACAAACAACTATTTCTATGGAGCTGGTGATGTACAATTCACTATCATAGATGGATTGACAACCAAAGTTCAATTGTATAAGAGCCGTTTTAATTCTGATTATAGTGAATGGCAAGATCCTCGTAACTCCAGAGGACAAGGTTCCACAGGTCTAGGTGTCCGCCAAGCAAGAACTTGGGATCGTGATTTGTTGGAATGGACAGGTAATTATAACAAAGCTTTCGGAAGTGACGAACAGCATAAATTAGATGCTATCATCGGTTACTCTTGGGAAAGTAATAAATATGCCGATCAAAGATCACAAGTTTCAAACTTCGCTGTGGTAGGAATGGGAGCAGATAATCTGCAAAGTGGTAACTTATTACAAATCGGTAATATTACTTCCAGTCGAAATGAATATAAACTGATTTCCTTGTTTGCCCGTGCCCACTATAGCTATTTGGAAAAATATATGATCACAGCTACGGTACGTCGAGATGGTTCCTCTAAATTCGGTGCCAATCACAAATGGGGTACTTTCCCATCTGTATCAGCAGCTTGGGGTATCAGCCAGGAATCCTTTATGGAAGATGTTAAATGGGTAAACGATTTAAAACTACGTGCCGGTTATGGTGTAACAGGTAACCAGGACGGTTTACAGCCTTATAAATCATTGGATCTGTATTCAGCAGCCGGAACTTATTACAGTAATGGAGCATGGCCTATTGCTTATCGAATGTCACAGAATGCCAATGCTGATTTAAAATGGGAACAGACAGCTATGTTGAATATCGGTTTAGACTTTACATTATTCAACAGCCGTTTGAACGGTACTATCGAATGGTATGACAAACGAACTTCAGATATGTTGTATAATTATGAAGTTTCTACTCCTACCTATGTGTATAATACCATTGCTGCCAACGTAGGTGATATGAAGAATACCGGTGTTGAAATTTTATTGAATTTAGACGTTATCCGTAATAAGAATTTCACATGGAATACTTCTATCAACTTAGCACACAACAAAAATGAAATCACAAAATTGTCTAACGAATTATATTCTACAGGCAAAGTATATGTAGGTGATCCATGGATCCGTGGTGGTTCAGGTGTAACCTCTCATGTCCTTGAAGTTGGTCATCCTGTCGGCCAATTCTACATGTTGAAATGTAATGGACTAGACGAAAATGGTAAATATATCATCGAAGATATCAATGGCGATGGTCAGATTACAGATGATGACCGTACTTATTGCGGTGATGCCCAGCCGGATTTGACTTACGGATGGAATAACACCTTCTCTTGGAAGAATTGGGATGCTAGCATCTTCTTCCGTGGAACTATCGGCAACAAAGTCTTGAATAACCCGCTGGCTGCCTATGGTAACAACACGTATATTGATGGTAACAATGCAATGGACAATGATGATTTGTTAGTATTACGTGAGAACTCTCGTATATGCTCATACTACATTGAAAATGCTTCATACCTTCGTTTAGACAATATGTCAATAGGTTACACATTCAATACAAAGAAAATTGACTGGTTAGAAAAAGCACGTGTATATGTAGCAGGACAAAACTTGTTCGTAATTACAGGTTATAAAGGTCTTGACCCTGAAGTAGAAAACTTCCGTGGTGAAGCAACTGATAATAATGCCGGTCTGGATCCAGGTATTGAACCACGTAACTATATGCCAAAAGCAAGATCATTTACATTTGGTGTTAACTTAACATTCTAATAAGGAGATTTACTTATGAAACGAAAAACTATATTATCTTTTTTAACAGGAATATGTATGTTAGGAGGTTTAACATCATGTTTTAATTTGGATGAAACGGTGTATGACAAACTTCCTGCAGAAACATTCGGCCAAACAGATGTTGAAATCAACGCACTGGTAGGCAACGCTCATAATACAATGAAACGTTTTGCTACAACTTTCATGCACACCTCTGAATGTGCCGGCTCTATGGCTGTTGTCCCGACTCGTTTAGGCGGTGACTGGTACGATGGTGGTCAGTATGCAGAAATGTACATGCATTCATGGACAGGTATGACTCTTCGTATCCGTGACTCATGGGATGCTGCTACTGAATCCATTGCTACTTGCAACGCAGCAATCGACCTGCTCCAGAATTCGACAGTACTAAGCGAAACAGATAAACAAACTAAAATAGCTGATGTACGAGGTGTACGTGCTTTTTGGATTTATGTTATGATGGATTATTGGGGAAATATACCTTTACTAGTTGAATACAGTGCAACAGACAAAGTATATCCTAACAATTCTTCTCGTCAGACTGTATTTGATTGGTTAACAACAGAGCTAAACGAGATTAAAGATATTTGTCCAACAGTATCTACTGCTAATTATGGTTCTTTTACACAAGGTGCTGCTTATACTTTATTAGCTAAACTGTATTTGAATGCAGAAGCTTGGGGTGTAACTACATCTGAAAACAATTATCAAAAGGTAGTTGAGTACTGCGACAAAGTTATGTCGTTGGGATATACCTTGGAACCTAATTGGAAAGATAATTTTAGTGTCAACAACCAGAACTCAAAAGAAGCTATCTTAGCAGCAACTTTCAGCAGTGCCGATACAGGTAGCGATGGTAATATCAAATGGGAACTACACAACAATACCTTGCACTATAAAGATTATTTAGCGTTAGGAATTGATGCAGCAGATACATGGAATGGTATTTGTGCCCAGCCGGATTATGTAAAATTATTCCCGGAAGATGATCCTCGTCGTGAAGGTAGTTTCTTGATTGGAATGATGATTGATCAAACAACAGGAGAACCTGTTATAACAGACCATGGATATGAATTAAATCATACAGTTGATGTTACCATTATTCCTGGCACAGAATATGCCGGTTCTAACTGGGGTGCAGTTAATCAGCATGATGGTGCCCGCTGCTTCAAATGGGAATTCGCTACGGACTTAACAACGTCAATGGAAAATGACTTCCATATTTTCCGCTTGGCCGATGTATATTTAATGAAAGCTGAAGCTTTATTACGGGGAGGAGGTAATGCCGGTGAAGCTACAACCTTAGTTAATGCGATCCGTGAACGCGCATATGGTAATTCTGATCATGATTATTCAAGTGTGTCACTTGCCGATGTTCAACTTGAACGTCGCTTAGAACTAGCATGGGAATGCTATTCACGACAGGATGATATCCGTTTCGGTTGTTACGACCAAGGTATGTGGCCAGAATCAAATTGTGCTCGTCTTACAGGTGAACATCTGAAATTAATGCCTATTTCTCAGGATGCATGGCAGTTAAATCCGAATTTAACTCAGAATCCGGGTTATGCAGCTTTCAGTAAGTAAAAAATAGACAAGCAAACATATTAAAACTAACGTGTTTTTCAGACACGGACAGTATAGATATCCCATCAAAGGCGTACATCTAATACTATCCGTGTCTGATTCATTTTATGGAAATGAAAAAACTGACCTTAATTTTTTTCTTTATCTGAAATTCATTAGTTTTGCTTCATAAATATAGTTGCTAATCAATAAACCAAGGATCATGAAAATCAACCAGCTCTCTACACTTATTTGCATGAGTATATGTATGACTGAATTTACTTATGCCATACCACCTGTTGAAGGAATGCAAATTGTTGCAGAACCAGATTACGCCATTCCAAATCGACCTATTTGTGAAATGAATTATTCGCCGGCAGCTACACAATTTTCTTTATGGGCGCCCTCTGCTATCGAAGCTGAAATCAGGATCTACACTTCATACGACAGTCCGGAACCAGAACAAATTGTTCCTCTCGATCCTGATCTACAGGGAAGTTGGAATCAAACTATACAAGGCGATCTGAAAGGGAAATTCTATACATTCCGGGTAAACATTGATGATGTATGGCAAAAAGAAACACCCGGCATCTTTGCCCGTGCCGTAGGCGTAAACGGGGATAAAGCCGCCATCATCGATTTTCAGGAAACCAATCCGGACGGTTGGAGCAACGATATCCGACCGGCAATGAAAAATCCGGCTGATATCGTCTTATACGAAATGCACCATCGTGATTTTTCCATCCACTCATCATCCGGTATACAACATAAAGGAAAGTTTATCGCCTTGACAGAAACAGGGACAACAACTTCCGACGGACAAAAGACAGGTATTGATCACCTAAAGGAATTAGGGATTACCCATGTACATATCCTACCTTCATTCGATTTTGCCTCTGTCGATGAAACGAGATTAGACCAGAATACATATAACTGGGGATATGACCCGAAGAACTATAATGTGCCCGACGGTTCATACGCTACGGATCCATATAATCCGGTTACCCGCATCAAGGAATTTAAGGAAATGGTACAAGCCTTACATAAAGCCGGTATCCGTGTTGTACTGGATGTCGTTTACAACCATACTTTCTCGGCAGCCGACAGTCCGTTTGAACGGACGGTTCCCGGTTATTTCTTCCGTATGTACGAGAATGGAGAGTTCTGTAACGGATCAGCTTGTGGAAATGAAACAGCCAGCAACCACCGGATGATGCACAAATACATGGTTGAATCAGTTTGTTACTGGGCTAAAGAATACCACATTGACGGATTCCGCTTTGATTTGATGGCTATCCACGATATAGAAACCATGAACGCTATTCGGGAAGCACTGAACGCCATTGATCCAACCATCCTGACATACGGCGAAGGCTGGGCTGTCGGTCAGTTAGGATATGATGAAAATAAACTTGCCTATAAGAAATATACGTATCGCATGCCAGGTATTGCTGCTTTCAGCGATAATCTGCGTGACGGTTTACGCGGTCCGTTCTCTGATCACCATAAAGGAGCCTTTTTAGTAGGTTTACCAGGACATGAAGAAGAAGTAAAATTCGGTATTGCCGGAGGTGTCTTACATAAGCAAGTGAAAGCAAACGACTTCTGGGCGGCTGAACCCACCCAGCATATCAGTTATGTAAGTTGCCACGACGATCATTGCCTGCGCGACCGATTGGTAAATACATTAGGAAATGATACTTCGGAAGAGACAGTACTTAAATTGGATAAACTGGCTCAAACAGCTGTTTTGACCTCACAAGGCGTTCCTTTTATCTTCTGTGGAGAAGAATTGTTCCGTACCAAGCAAGGAGTAGGTAACAGTTATAAAAGTCCGGATGCCATCAATGCAATTCCTTGGACGAATAAAACAAAATACCACAATCTGTTTCAATACTACAAGGAACTGATTGCTATCCGTAGGGCACATCCCGCTTTCTATTTAGGCACAGCCGAGAAAGTACGTGAACATTTGGAATTTCTGCCAGCAGAAGGAGATAATCTGGTTGCCTTTCAATTAAAGAATATACAAGGAATCGATCCTGCACAGCGGATCATTGTTGTATTGAACAGCAATAAGACTAACCGGAAAGTACAAATTCCGGACGATACCTATCAGATAGTCGTAAAGGATGGAAAAGCTGATCGAAACGGATTAGGTACTCATGCAGGTCCGAATCTGGAAGTCGAAGCGCAATCGGCTGTTATCTTAATCAAGAATCAATAATCATCTAAAACACAAACTACATACATGAAAACAATACCCGACCATAGTTTTGGGAAATTATGGAACATCAGTTTCGGATTCTTTGGCGTACAAATTGCGTATGCCTTGCAAAGCGCCAATATCAGTCGGATCTTTTCCACCTTAGGAGCCGATCCGCATGAGTTAAGTTATTTCTGGTTGTTACCGCCTCTGGCCGGTATGATTGTACAACCGATCATCGGTGCTGCCAGCGACAAGACATGGACACGCTGGGGACGTCGTATTCCTTATTTATTTCTTGGAGCAACACTGGCTTTGATCGTCATGTGCCTCTTGCCTAATGCCGGAAGCTTCGGATTTACCGTAGCTCAGGCTATGATCTTCGGTTTGTTTGCCCTGATGCTGCTCGATACCTCTATCAATATCGCCATGCAACCGTTCAAGATGATGGTAGGCGATATGGTGAATGAGAAACAGAAAAGCCTCGCCTACTCCATCCAAAGCTTTCTCTGTAATGCCGGTAGCCTGGTAGGTTATCTCTTTCCGTTTATTTTCACATGGATTGGTATAAACAATATTGCTCCGAAAGGTGTCATACCTGATTCTGTGATTTATTCATTCTATATCGGAGCCTTTATTTTGGTCTTATGTGTCTTTTATACTGCTTTTACGGTAAAAGAATATCCACCCAAAGAATACGCCGAATATCATCAGATCGCTCCGGAAAACCCGCAGGAGAAAAGTAATGTCTTCACATTATTGAAGCATGCCCCTTCTGTATTTTGGACAGTAGGGCTAGTTCAATTCTTCTGCTGGGCTGCATTTATGTTTATGTGGACCTATACCAGTGGAGCCGTAGCTACCCAGGCCTTTGATACCCCTGTAATCGAGAAAGTTGTCGGTGGAATCACCTCTGTAGTATTGAATACACAGTCTGTAGAATATCAGAATGCAGCCGATTGGGTTGGGATTCTGTTTGCCGTACAGGCTATCGGTTCAGTCCTGTGGTCAATAGTCATTCCTAACATCCGAAATGTAAAAGTAGCCTACATGATAAGCCTGTTACTGGGTGGTATCGGATTTATCTCCATCTACTTCATCCATGATCCGTATGGATTGTTCGTTTCCTTCTTACTGGTAGGTTGTGCATGGGCTGCTATGTTGGCCTTGCCTTTTACTCTGCTGACCAACGCTTTGAAAGGAGGACATGTAGGTATTTATCTGGGATTATTCAACTGCACAATATGTGTTCCACAAATTGTAGCCGCAGCTACCGGCGGTTCTTTATTGCGTATGCAAACCGAAGCCGGTTCATTACCACCCGAAACCAACATGCTGGTATTAGCCGGAATCTTTTTACTGATCGGAGCAGCTTGCGTAGTTTTTATCAAACAACATTCAGAAACATCTAAATCCAACTAACATGAAAATATCTTTTCAGATTCCTTATCATACACATTGGGGAGAAGACGTCCGGATTCTGTTATCTGACGGTATGGTACACCCGCTTCATACCCGCAACGGAGAAATCTGGCGGGGTTGTCTTGAACTGGATACAACTACCAGTCCGGCTGAATTGAGTTATCAGTATGCCATTTTCCAAGACGATGTATGTATCCGTAAAGAATGGAATGGCGTAAAACGGCGATTGACTATAAATCCGGCTTATGCCCGACTAATTCTAAACGATGCTTGGCGTGATCGTCCGGAAGATTCATACTTTTACAGTTCTGCTTTTTCCGGAGAAGAAGCTCCTTATTATCCATCTGGAACGGAAATAAGCCATTCGAAATCTATCTTGTTGAAAGTACGCTGCCCACGCTTCCGACACAAGAAGTGGCAACTGGCCATTAGTGGCAACCAGCGTATTTTAGGTGAATGGGATGTAAAAACACCCAAGATGATGCAACCCTGCGGACCCAATGAATGGTGTATCTTACTTGATGCTACGGGCATTAGATATCCTTTCGAATATAAATACTTAGCATGGGATACAGAAAATAACTGTGAAGGAGAATGGATCAGCGGTAATAATCGTCAGATTTCTTCCTTACCTCTGCAAGAAGGTGATTTATTAGTAATCTCTGATGATGAAGTACATTTTGATCTGCCAGCCTGGAAAGCAGCCGGTGTAGCAGTACCGGTCTTTTCACTCCGATCAGAACAGAGTTTTGGTGTCGGTGATTTCGGAGATTTGAAGAAGACGATCGACTGGGCAGTCCTGACCGGACAGAAAGTAGTACAGATTCTGCCGATTAATGATACCACTATCACCCATACTTGGACTGATTCATATCCATATAACAGTATTTCGATCTATGCCTTCCATCCGATGTATATCGACCTTAACCAACTGGAAGCATTAAAAGATGCCGAACAGCGGGAAAGTTTTGAGCAGCACCGACTGGAATTGAATGCCTTACCTGAAATCGATTATGAAGCTGTAAACCAATATAAACTGGAATATCTGCATCTCCTATTCCAACAGATGGGAGAAACATTATTGGAATCGACCGGCTTCCGCCAGTTCTTCAAGGAGAACAAACATTGGCTGGTTCCCTACTCCGTCTTCTGTTATTTGAGAGATAAATACGGAACGCCGGTATTCCGTAACTGGCCGGAACATCAGGTTTACCACGAAGAAGTCATTTCACGAATGGCAGAAGAAGATACAGCATGTCGTCCCATTGCTCGCTTCAATTACTTCTTACAATATGTATTGCATATCCAACTACGTGCTGCCAGTGAATATGCCCGTAGCAAAGGTGTTCTTTTGAAAGGTGATATCCCTATTGGTATCAGTCCGAACAGCGTAGAAGCATGGACCGAGCCGCATTACTTCAACCTCAATGGACAAGCGGGGGCTCCACCCGATCCTTTCTCGGAGACTGGTCAAAACTGGGGTTTCCCAACCTACAATTGGGATACCATGCAACAGGATGGTTATAAATGGTGGAAAAAACGTTTCCATAAAATGGCTGAATACTTCGATGCCTATCGTATCGATCACATTCTTGGTTTCTTCCGTATTTGGGAAATTCCTTCGCATTCCGTACAAGGTTTATTGGGCCAGTTTGTTCCTGCCCTGCCTATGTCGGCCGAAGAGATCAATCGTTTTGGTTTGTTCTTCCGCAAAGAAGCGTTCACCAAACCTTATATAACTGAAAACATTCTGGAGGCAAAGTTTGGAGAACTAAAAGACCAGGTCAAGCAGGAATATCTATTCCAGATCACACCGCACGAATATGCCTTACGGCCAGAATACAATACACAACGCCTGGTTGAACAACATTTCAACGGGAAGAACGATCCGCAGAGCAATCTGTTGAGAAAAGGTTTGTTTGAGTTGATCAACAACGTCTTGTTCGTTGTCGACCGAAAAGACCCGAACCTTTATCACCCACGTATTGCCGTTCAGCATGAACCGGTATATGAAAGTCTGACTCCTTCAGAGAAATCAGCCTTCGACCAGCTTTATACGCACTACTTCTATCATCGCCATAATGATTTCTGGTATCACGAAGCCATGAAGAAATTGCCGGAACTGACTGATTCGACCCGTATGCTTGTTTGTGGTGAAGATTTGGGAATGATCCCGGATTGTGTGAAAGGAGTAATGGACGAATTGCGTATCCTCAGTCTTGAAATCCAACGTATGCCGAAGAATCCGGCCGAAACATTTGGTGATCCGGCACATTATTCGTACCGTTCGGTGTGTACCATCTCGACTCACGATATGTCAACCCTCCGAGGATGGTGGCATGAAGATGCGAACCTGACACGCCGTTATTTCTATGACGTATTGGGCGGCTGGGGCGATTATCCGGCTGAAGCACCGGGTTGGTTGTGCGATTCCATCGTCTTGAAACATCTGTTGAGCAACTCAATGCTCTGCATTCTCTCACTACAGGATTGGCTTTCAATCAACGAAGAAGTACGTTATCCCGAAGCGGATGCCGAACGGATCAACGTTCCCGCCAATCCACGTCACTATTGGCGATACCGGATGCACATCACGATCGAAGATTTGATGCAATGTACTACCCTCAACGATCGTATCCGCGATATGATCGGGAAATCGGGGAGAATAAATAATTGAAAATAAATCAGGCACGGATGACTGGAATCTACATATAAAGTCCATATCATCCGTGCCTACATTATATTAATAATAGATATTTATTACTCAGCAACTTCCAAATTTTATTCTTTCTTGTTGGCTTTTGCCTGAGCGATACGTTGGTTATAAAGCGCACGGGTTTCATCAATCAACGCATTCAGATCCTTTATGAAGGTATCAATGATTTCGCTCGGATAGCAAATGCTATTGGCAAATGTCACATTCACCATGTAATCATAATATTCCCCCATCCGGTTACGTACCACTTTACTTTCTTCCAACTGCGAAGCAGCCTGGTCATGAGTACGTTGCTGGGTCAGTTCAGCATACATACCGTTTGTCTCTTCCAGTCCAGTTATAACTTCTTCCAAGCCCAACAATTCTACCAACGAAGCGTTTTCTTCCTTTTTCATATCCATCAGTAAACCGTCGATCTGCGCCGTTTCCTGCTGGTTGGGCAGTTTATGACATTGCGCATAAGGATACAACAATTTATAAAGCGTATTAGCAGCCTGTCGGCGTGTAACAATAGGAGATCCTTTTTCCGTACGCAATACGGAGAATAAAAATAATACCCAATTATCACGTTCCTTGTCTAAAGAACCCATATCTTCCGTCTGTAAACTGATACGGCTTCTCGAAACAATGTCGGTCAAAGTGGAACGGTCTTCTTCAAATACCAAGAAATCGGCTACCTCGAAGCCCAAGGTCGAAGTTTCCGGTGCCTCTTCCTTCGTTCCAGTCGTATTCACCAAGTCCGAGAACCGCGACATGAAATTGGCGAACTCGGCATTGTTGAGTTTCTCCAAACCCATAGCCTGGATTTTAACAATGGATTTCATACACAATAACTCATTTATTTTATTCTAACTATTTTCTATATCCATATTTTGTTGAAAACAAATAAAACCGAATAATAAACCCAAGGCCTCACCCTTGATAAGATCTGATTCAGGGTCTAAATTAAGGCTTGCATCACTTGCAAAGTCTGATTCAGGGTCTAAATTGGGGGTTACACCACTTGCAAGGTCCAATTCAGGGTCTAAATTGAGGGTTACACCACTTGCAAGGTCCAATTCAGGGTCTAAACTGGGAGTTACACCACTTGCAAGGTCCAATTCAGGGTCTAAATTGAGGGTTGCACCACTTGCAAGGTCCAATTCAGGGTCTAAATTAGGGGCTGCATCACTTGCAAGGCCTAATTCAGGGTCTAAATTTCATTTTGCAAGTATTTCAAGGGAGTTTATATCATAAGAGGGAGGAAAGACCTCCCTCTTAATGCTTATGATAGTTATGATATAAATCAATTGATCATCTTATAATATTCTCTCTTAGCCCAGAAGAGCGGGGTATAATAACCTGTTGACTCTTCGTAGTTCTTTGAGATAGCTTCCTGACAGTTCTGACTGTTATAAGTCAACTCGTCATTTACATACGGTAAACGGTGTGGAGGAGTTGGATAACTAGATACCTGATTGTCGCGAGAGAAATAAACTTCCGGATAACCTGTACGACGTGTCACATTCCAAGCTTCCAATTCATTCATAAAACTAAAATTCAACCACAACTGTTCACAAACAGCCTGTTGTGTGGGTTTCCAGATACTTTCAGCGTAGGCTTGAATTTCTGCATCGCTTGGTCTTACTAATGTACGATATCCACGATAGCTATCATTTCCTTCCTTATACAGCGAACTGGTTTCTTTCATGTTCCAGTAATATTCTGTAGATTGGATAACTCCATTAATAAAGTTTTCCTTAGCAGCATTCTGGTCAACAGCTACACCATATCCCATCAAATAAGCTTCAGCTTTACTCAGACTTACTTCTGCAGCACTGATCCATAAACTCATGATATTTTCATTACCCATATATGAATCCCATCCGGCTACTGCTTGTGAATCAATCTCACAATAATAATTGGCAGTTGTGATACCTCGTTTAACATACTCTTGTTGCTTCTGTTCTTCCAAATTAGAAATTTCAGCATTACTCATGTTTATATCATAAGCCACATATTCACCATCTGGATTCGAATCATACATAGCTTGGATACGTGGGTCGGTGTTGGCATCAGGAATACCATTTTCCGGTACATTCATTACACGCAACATAGTTGGTGAACCGGCTGCATAGTTACCAGTACGAAGAGCTTGTGACAAACTTTTACCGTAATTAAAACTATCAGATTGTGTATCGGCTTCTACACCCATATTTTCAGAGTTCTTATCAATCAACGGATACTGGCTTGGATTATTTAAAATTTCAGCAATAGCGGCATGAGCCTCAGTTGTACAATCACCATTCGTTGACAAATGCAAAGCAATACGCAAACGTAATGAATTTACATATTTACGCCATACAGCCACATCACCAGCAGCTACTGTATAATCTTGGCGTTGTAAAGAAACTGTACTTGCTGCATCCACACCATTAGCCAAATAATCACTTGTTTCTTTCAGATCATTTAATATCTGCTTGTAAAGTTCTACATCATCTTCATAAACACAGGCTGCTTTAGCTGCATCATAGTCACTGGTATTCCATAAAGTTCCAGCGCCATTGAATGGAACATCCCCAAACAAAGAAAGAATTTCATGTAACTGTCCGTATGTCACTGTACGAGCCAAATGATAAAATACGGCATTGGCCGGTTTTTCTTCTTCTGGTAAATTATTATAGTTTACTTCCAATAAACGATATTGGGTTACCACTCTATAAAAACTCTTCCAACGGTCATCATAACGGCCTGTACCTGCTCCCATAAAACGACCTGGATTATTGTTATCTCCTACTACACCCGAAAATAAACCAGAAGTAGTAGATTGACAATAATAACGATAATAAATAAGATCAGTCCATTCTCTGGCTTGATTCAGCACAGCAGTAAATACCTGTGGTACACCGACTGTTGTTGTTTTGGAGGGGTCTGTATATTTGTCGTCATAACTTGAATCGGAGCAAGATACGACGCCCATTAAAGCAACCCCTGTCAATAATATGGAAATTATCTTTTTCATATTGTTTTCTGTTTAATAATGATTAAGAATTGATGTTAGAAACTTGCACGCAATGAGAAACCGTATGTGCGAGCACTAGCGGTAGAACCACCCACTTGCGCCTGATAGATCCAGTTCGTACCATCCGTCGTTTCTGAATCGAACAATTTTAATGTACGATAAATATAGAACGGGTTACGTACGAATGCCGAAAGTTGCAAACGGTTACAAGCAAATTTTTGTGTCAATGACTTCGGTAATGTATATGCCAAACTGATTTCACGACATTTGATATAACTGTTCTTTTGAACAGCTTCTGAATAACTTTGAGTAGCACTTGTACCCCAGTTATAAAGATTTGTATTTGCTTCTTCTTGTGTTACAATAATATCATTAGGTGTTCCATCTTCTTTCACACCTGGCAGGATAATACCATTATCATATACATAATGCCCATTAATCATTGTTTCACCTCGCTTATAGTTACTAATCTGATCGGCACTGACTATATGAATAGAAGATTTATCTGCAAGTTTTTCTGTATCGCTATAATAATAGATACCTCCTGATGCTGCATCACGTACACCAACAGCATCCGTGATATTACCGGCAGACATCATATACTGCCACGGCAAGTTCAATACATCACCACCAAAGCGGAAGTCGAACGAAGCATCAAAGGTCCAATTCTTATAACTTAAACTGGTTCCGAAACCTCCGGTTACTTTTGGCATAGCATTACCAACTTTATGACGTTCCGTCTCATCAGTAATATACAAACCGTTATCACCTACTATGTAGTTACCATTTTCATCTGTCTTCCATGTATAGGTATACCAATCACCCATAGATTCACCCACATGTGATTCCAATGTGGCAGCACCACCATCTACATTTGTATGGGAAAGAACATCCAAACCATCAGCCAATTTCTTCACTGTATTTTTGTTCCAAGCCACGTTTGCACGCAAATCCCATTGCCAATCTTTATTCTGGATAGGCGTACCATATACATTCAACTCGATACCTTTGTTAGCCAACTCACCCACATTCATCAACATACTCTGAGCACCCATAGAAGTAGCAGCAGTTGCTGGTAAAATCTGGTCTTTGATGGTATTAGAGTAGAAGTTAAATTCCATACCCAAACGGTTGTTCAGGAATTTATTTTCAATACCTAATTCAAATTCATATTTGGTTTCTGGCTTGATTCCTTCATTTCCGATTGTTGATGGTACCTGATTATAAGTATAAGTTTTATCTCTGTTGAAAGAACTTTGTTCGTATGCCATAACAGCTCTATAAATTTCAGGCGCATTACCTACGACACCGTATGAGAAACGTACCTTACCATAGTTCCACCAAGTCGGATTCTTTTCTTTCAACAATTCGGTATATAAAACACTCACACTTCCAGAAGGATACCAGAATGCGTTATTACCATGACGTAAAGTAGAAGTCTTCTCCTGACGGATCGATCCTTCCAAATATCCCCAACTGTTGAAACCATAGCTAGCAGTTAAGAAAGCACCTGTACGGAGCAATTGTTGTTTGGTCATTGAAGCACTCTTCGTTCCAACAGAAGCATTTAAATGGAACCAATTTTCCTGTGTCAAACCTTGCTGTGTACCAACAGTCGATTCATATAAAGATTCAGAACGGGCATTCCAACCCAAATTTGCAGTAATGTTGTGGATATCGTTGAAGGTCTTATCGAACATCAACATTACATCTCCATACACGATACCATAGCGATAATTCTTCAAACTATATGAATCTGAATATTGACCGTTAGTCGAAAAGATATGAGCATTTTCTGCACTGTTTTTGTTTTCAATCTTATCCACGGTCAAGTCAGTTGCCAAACGTCCACTCAAGGTCAAACCCGGAATGATATTCCATGTCGGGTTAACAGATCCAATGAAACGCTGATGGTCTTCTTCCTGTATTTTTCCGAAAATATTCCAGAAATATTCATCCACCATTGAATAAGAACCAGGAGTATAAAGGAACTGTTCTTCAGGAGTCAAAGTATCCGCAGTACCACCATTAATAGCAGCCGTAGTATTCTTATATCCCAAACTAGTCACAGTTCGATTACGGAGATATTCTATATCTGTAAAACCATTAAACATACCAGTAAAGTTGTTTGTCAAACGGCTAATACGGTATGGACGGTTCTTGATATACTGATTCATGTAGTTTGCCGTATAATTCAACTTAATGGTTTCAGTGACATTGAATGTACCGTTCAAGCTGAAATTATGCTTGCGATTATCCGAATTATACTGCATCGGCTTTGAATCATTGTAAGTATAAGAGAAACGAACATTGTTCTTTTCCGTACTATTTGTTAATGACAAATTATAAGTTTGGTTTACACCGGTACGGAAAATATCAGCCCACTGATTATGATCGATTGGTTCCCAAGCACGTTCCCTGCCCGCAAAATCAGTAACAGTTATACTAGGATCGTATTTAGCACCCCAAGCTCTATATGTTGACGCATTAGGTGTATAAAGCGGATTTCCATTCCGGTCAAAATAGGAAGTATTACTAAAACCAGTCAAGGCTTTTACATCATCATTACTAAAATAATAGTTCCCACGTCCTTCCCCGTATTCTTTCTGGATTTCAGGCATATAAGCTACCTTGTCAAAGCTAACATTTGCACTGAAATCAATTTGTGTACCCGAACCAGCCTTACCTTTCTTTGTAGTGATCATAACGACACCGTTGGCAGCTTCCGAACCATACAAGGCAGAAGCGGCGGCACCTTTCAAGATAGAAATATTTTCAATATCTTCCGGGTTAATATCCACCATACCGTTGGATTCAACACGCTGGTTACCCCAATAATCGTTGTTATTCGCATTACCGTTACGGATGGGCACACCATCCATGATGATCAACGGCTGGGTGTTACCAGTAATAGATGACAAACCACGCACGGAGATAGAAATAGCACCGGTACTTCCACCCGGAGCCGACTGAATACGTACACCGGCGGCTTTACCATACAAACCGGTAGCGATAGATGAACTACCTGTCTTGGTCAAATCTTCCGAACCCACTGTACTAACCGCATAACCCAATTTCTTGGCATCTTTCTTGATACCCAAAGCGGTTACAACGACTTCTTCTAATTGCTCTGAGTCTTCAGCCAATGTAACACTGATACTTGGTTGTCCTGTGTAAGGGATTTCTTGTGTGGCATAACCAATGTAAGAGATTTGAATGACATCGCCATTCTTCAAGCCTTCCAATGTGAATTTACCATCCAAATCGGTAATATTTCCATTGGTAGTTCCTTTCACAATTACAGATGCTCCAGTAACTGGACCGAAAGAATCAACAACTGTACCTGTGACTTTTCCATCTTGCTGTATAACATCCATACTTGGTTTCATTGGTGTTATCTCTGCATAGATGTTACCTGTCAAGCTTAATGCAGCTGCTACTAGCAGTAAGCTAATTGATTTAGTTCTTCTAGGCATAGTAGATAAATATTACGTTTGTTTATAAAATAGATTGCTTGATTATCTCGCTCAAATCTAGTTCTAACCAGACTACGTTAAAAACTGCATAAAAGTACAAACTATTTTTATGTCATACGTATGTAATAATGGTTAATTTTTTGTAATGCCTCCATATTTAACATATAGGTATCTCCATATCTAGTAGTATTATTAATTTTATTAGTTAGTAATAAGCTTTATTTTTTAGAAATATGAAAGTTTATATGTATTAATAGTGATTATTTATATATAAAATAAACCAAGCAAAATCTTTTTGTATATAAAAAAGAAAAATATACACCTTTTCTCCCTATAGTTTTTAATATACTTTTATATATAGAGGGTATCTACCCATCTTATAACCGTTCACAGAATTCAACCTTTTCTGCATTAGGCCCTAAAATGGTAAAGAATTTGACACCTTTTTCCCAAAATGGAAGATACTGAACTGAATCATCTAATATATGAAAACCAGCTGTCTTAATTTCTTTATATAATTGATCTATTTCTTTGACATCAATAGCCAAATGGTCAATAGCGCCAGAACGTAAAGTTGCTATATGATTCTCGTAAGTTTCGATAATTAAATTTCCAAATTGTAGAAAAGCTACTCTTTCATTTGCTTTTTCATTGATTGTCTGATGAGCAATTATAAATCCTAAACGTTGATAAAACGCTATTGTTTTTTCCAAATCGTTTGTTGGAATTCCTATATGTTGAATTCCTTTCATATACTTTGTTGCATCCATAATGTTATTGTATTTTAATAATGCCTCCAAATTACATATTATTATCCAAAATAGAATACTTTTCCTTGCAAATTAACCCAGATTCCTAGCATTTGAATATGATTGTCTTTTCCATGAATGTTGTATATTAGCCACACAAATTTCCAAAAAGATTATCATGCGTTTATCGAAACTTATTTGTTTTCTACTACTCATCCTTTGTTTATGCCCAGAAATACTTCATGCCCGAAAGAAAGTAGGTCTGGTATTAGGTGGTGGCGGTGCAAAAGGTGTTTCGCATATTGGTGTACTGAAAGTATTGGAAGAAGCAGGAATTCCGATCGATTATATTGCTGGTACAAGCATGGGTGCCATTGTAGGAGGATTATATGCTATCGGTTATTCGGCTACGGAAATAGACAGTATGGTAGCTTCTCAGGATTGGCAATTGTTATTGAGTGACCGTGTCAAACGGGATAATCTGACTTTTCCGGAGAAAGAAAATTCTGAACGGTATGTCATATCTCTTCCTTTTGGTATTGAAAAGAAAGATCGCTTGGTCGGAGGTATGATCAAAGGCCAGAACCTGCAGAATTTGTTTTCCAATCTGACTATCGGTTATCATGATTCTGTTGATTTTAATTCTTTTCCCATTCCTTTTGCTTGTGTGGCCGTTAATTTGGTAGATGGAAAAGATTTTGTTTTCCGGAAAGGCAGTTTGCCCATTGCCATGCGAGCAAGTATGGCTATACCGGCTGCTTTTACTCCTGTCAAATTAGATAGTATGGTATTGGTTGACGGTGGATTAAACAATAACTATCCGGCAGATGTAGTAAAAACGATGGGAGCTGATATCGTTATCGGTGTTGATTTAGGAACCAGCGACCTGAAAAACCTTCAGCATTTAAACTCTACAATTGGTGTAGTCGGACAAATTGTTGCTCTACATGGTTATGAAAAGTATGTTCACAATACAGAAATAACAGACTTATTGATTCGCCCTAATACTTCTCCATACAACTCTGCCAGTTTTACTACGGCAGCATTAGATACATTAATTATGCGTGGAGAGGAAGCCGCTCGCAAACAATGGAATGAATTGCTTACTCTTAAAGAGAAGATCGGTAGCGACAGTATTTCCACAAACACGCGCTCAAACGCAATTGTTCTGAAACCTCACGATTCATTCCTCATCCGGAAAATATATTTTGAGGGAGCGGATCCAAGGGATGAGAAATGGTTGTTACAGATTAGTCAGCTAAAAGAAAACAGCTGGATTTCTCTTCAGAAATTACATCATGCCATGTCTATCCTAATAGGAACGAATGCTTATTCCAATGTCAGTTATAAACTAACAGGTGAAGATGCCCGTGACTTGCATTTAATTGTAGAACCCAAATCAGCCAGTGCTGTCAACGTCGGACTTCGATTTGACTCAGAAGAAATCATTGCTGTTTTACTGAATGGAACATTTGATTACCATACGAAATTCCATTCCAGGTTTTCTGTTACCGGCCGTGTAGGAAAAAAGACGTACGGCCGTGTGGATTATTCCATCGAACGAAACCCACTGCGGAATCTGAATTTATCGTATAAGTTCACTTACCAGGATTTAGATATTTATCACAAGGGAGAAAAATCTCTCAATACAACATTCCGCAACCATTTTGCAGAGTTTTCCTATTCTGATATGAACTGGTTAAGCTTTAAAGTACAGACAGGTATCCGATATGAACATTATAACTATAAATCTGTATTAAATAATGGAGATTTACTGGTTGATTTCAAGCCTCAGAATTTCATCAACTATTTTGTTTCAACCCATTTCGAGACACTCGATCGTAGTTATTATCCCAACCGTGGTGTTTCTCTGAGAGCTAATTATACGGTCTATACCGACAATTTTGTCGGCTATCAAGGTCATACGCCTTTTTCGGCCTTGAGTGCTCATTTCTTATCGGTTATTCCGGTTACCAGCCATTTCAGTTTTTTACCGGCTTTATACGGACGCATACTGATTGGACGGGATGCAGCTTTTCCTTACTTGAATGCTATCGGAGGAGAAACGGAAGGTCATTATTTGGATCATCAATTACCCTTTGCCGGAATCAATCATGTAGAGTTTCTTGATCATGCCTTTCTTTCCCTTCGACTTCAATTGCGCCAACGTATCAGCAGCCGACATTATATCTCGCTGATCGGAAACTATGGTGTTCACGATGACAACTTCTTCAATCTCTTAAAAGGAAACCATCTTTGGGGTGGCAGTTTAGGTTATGCCTACAATAGTATCTTTGGACCTATGAATGCATCTTTCGGTCTATCCAACAGAGCACAGAAACTCCAGTTTTTCCTGAATCTGGGTTATTATTTCTAAGCATGCTTTACCAATATAGTATGATCCCGGCTACTCCGGCCAATAAAATCATCAGAATCGGATGTACTTTAAATTTCCAGGTAAGAATAAAAGCCGCTCCAAAGATCAGGAAGCTTTTATAGTCAATGAAATTCTCATGATTCATCAGCAATAAAGCAGCTGCGGCAATCAAGCCGACAGTAACCGGACGTAAGCCCAAGAAGGCTGCTTCTACGTATTTGTTGTTCTTGAACTTGGCAAAGAAATAAGAAATAAACAAGACTAACAGGAATGAAGGCAAACATACGGCGAATGTAGTCAGACATGATCCCAAAACACTCACAGCTGGAGAATAACCTGCATTATGAATAGCCGTATAACCGATATAGGTAGCACTGTTGATTCCAATCGGTCCGGGTGTCATTTGCGAAATAGCCACAATATCTGTAAATTCCTGTAAGGAAATCCATTGGTAACGATCTACCACATCTGCCTGGATCAACGACAACATGGCGTATCCACCACCAAAACCCAGGATTCCAATCTTCAAATAGACATATAATAATTGTAACCAGATCATAAGTTTTCAGTTTGTAAGTTTACCGGTTTACAAGTTTTTGAGTTTCTCACTTGCCTAACTTTTTAATCTTTAATCCATAATATAAACCACCGGCTATAGCTGCCAGTATCACCCAAGCCGGAGAAATACCTCCCAGCCAAATCAGTAAGGCAACAACTATAGGGATAACTAATTGCTTATATGAAAGCTTGATAGAACGGGCAGTTGTCAAACAAGGAACAGCAATCAAGGCGACTACCGCCGGACGTAATCCTTTAAAGGCTTTTTCTATCCATTCGTTGTCCCGTACATGTGTAAAGAACAAAGCAATAGCCAAGATGATCAGAAAAGAAGGAAGTACAGTACCTAAGGCACAACAAATAGCTCCTAAGGTTTTACGCAATTTATATCCTACAAAGATGGATATATTCACGGCAAAAATACCGGGTAAAGACTGCGTAACAGCAAAGACGTCGATGAAGTCTTCCTTTGTCATCCATCCACGATCCACTACTTCCCGCTGAATCAGCGGCAGCATGGCATAACCACCTCCGATGGTAAATGTTCCAATCTTGACAAACGTCAGAAATAATGTCCAGTACATTATTATTTAACTCCTACTATTTTATGATACCTTTCTTCATCATTCAAGATACGCAATGCTTCCTGATAACTGTCATTGACGTCATTGATGATATAGAAATATTCTGTCATATCATACAGATCCCGGGCTATCAAAGCCTTTATCTGCAACTGAATCAACGGCAAAGAACGGTTGTATTCTTCTTCTTTAAAGGTAATCTTCGCTTCTTCAGCCATCTTCTTCAGTTCGTTCATGATTTCATCAGTTACCACGAATTTCTCTTTATATACCTGCGGCTTCTTGTATGTCTTTCCTAATTCTTCCCGATGCCGATCCAGATAATTCATGGCTACCCGATTCACCAATCCTTTTGCTACAATATCCCGATGATAATCTGAATAACGCGTCGTATCCATCGGAATGAAAACATCCGGCATGATACCGCCGCCGCCATAAACCGTACGTCCATTTGCCAACGTACTGTATTTCATTGAATCCGGGAAGTGAATACTGTCTGCACTCATCAGTTCTCCCCGATTATAACGATCAATCAAGTCGTGTGCATAGTCTTCTCCCTTTCCTTTCTCATACGGCTTCTGGATGCAACGTCCGGTCGGTGTATAGTAACGGGCTACTGTCAGACGGATCATCGAACCATCCGGAAGCGGAAGCGGACGTTGTACCAATCCTTTTCCAAAGGTACGGCGACCCACGATCACACCACGATCCCAATCTTGTACAGCTCCTGAAAGGATTTCACTGGCACTGGCAGAAGATTCATCTACTAGAATAACCAATTCACCGTCTTCAAATGAACCTTGTGCTGTCGAGATGGCATCTTGTCTTTTCTGTTTCGAACCTTGTGTATAAACAATCTGTTTGCCTCGTGCCAGAAATTCGTCAGCCAGTTCGATAGCTACATTCAGATAACCGCCACCATTACCCTGTAAGTCAAGAATCAATTTCTTCATTCCTTTCTTATCCAAGGTTTTCAAGGCTTCTTTAAACTCGTCGGTAGAAGAAGCAGCAAAGCGGTTCAACTTGATATAACCGATTGACTTATCTGCCATATAAACGGCATCAATACTGTGTACCGGTATTTTTCCCCGAACAATGGTAAAGTCCAGCAGTTCAGATTCACCGTTTCGTTTTACCTTTACCCGAACTTCCGATCCTTTGGGTCCGCGCAGACGTTTCATGATATCGGTTGTCTTCATCTTGACTCCGGCTATCACCGTATCATTTACCTGTACAATACGATCACCTGCCACCAAACCTACTTTTTCAGACGGACCACCAGGTATTACTTGAATTACATAGACTGTATCGGTCAAAACATTAAACTGAATACCGATTCCGTCGAAGTTGCCTTCCAACGGTTCAGTCATCTCTTTTGTTTCTTCCGGATCTGTATAGGTAGAATGAGGATCCAGTTTTTCCAACATACCTACAATGGCATCTTCTACCAGTTTACCTTCATCGGTTGGATCCACATACAAGTTGGTAACTGCATACAAAGCCATCTGTAACTTCCGGGCATCCATATCCGGCTTCTGGGCAACAACCGAAAAACAGGTTGCTGCAATCCAAAGGGACAATAATGCTATTCGCTTCATCTACTCAAAAACTTATAAACTTACACACTCAATATTCTAGGGAAGGAATGCCGAAACATCTTTCCCGAAATGCAACAATTCACGTACCGCACTTGAACTGATATGCGCATACTGCGGCTCGGCCAGCAAGAAAACCGTTTCAATGCCGGTCAACGTCCGATTAATGTCGGCAATTGTCTTTTCATATTCAAAGTCAATGACAGAACGAATGCCCCGCAAGATAAACTGGGCTCCTGTCTTTTCTGCCAAGTCGGTAGTTAGTGTATGATAGGTTGTCACTTCAATTCGCGGATCATCCTGGAAAAGGGAACGGATAGCTTCCAGTCTTTCTTCCAGTGGAAAGCAGGATTGTTTGTTTTCGTTGATTCCGATAGCAATGATAATCCGGTCGGCCAATGCCAGCCCTCGTTTCACCAACGATTGATGTCCTATTGTAAACGGATCAAACGATCCGGGAAAAAGAGCAATCCTTTCTTGCTTCTGTTCGCTTCTTTCCATATACTAGTTTATCAAATCCTCTTCTATTACCAAATTGTCAATGATGAAATTCTGGCGTTCCATGGTATTCTTTCCCATGTAGAATTCCAACATTTCCTTGACTAAGTCTTCCTTTTTCATTGATACCTGATCCAAACGGATGTCTTTTCCGATAAAATGACGAAACTCGTCCGGTGAGATCTCTCCCAATCCTTTAAATCGGGTAATTTCCGGATTCTTTCCTAATGCCAGGATGGCCTGTTGCTTTTCTTCTTCGCTGTAACAATAGATGGTCTTCTGTTTGTTACGAACTCGGAAAAGGGGCGTTTGAAGGATATAGACATGTTTCTGTTTGATCAGATCCGGGAAAAACTGAAGAAAGAAAGTAATCAGCAACAAACGGATATGCATACCATCGACATCCGCATCGGTTGCGATGATTACCTTGTTATAACGCAGACCGTCCAAACCGTCTTCAATGTTCAATGCGGCCTGAAGCAAATTGAACTCTTCGTTTTCATAAACGATCTTCTTCGTCAGTCCGTAACTGTTCAACGGTTTTCCACGCAGACTGAATACAGCCTGGAAATTCGGATCCCGGCTTTTGGTGATGGATCCGCTGGCCGAATCACCCTCGGTAATAAAGATACACGTATCTTCCTTCTGATCACCTTTCGCATCGTTCAGGTGAATCCGACAATCACGGAGTTTCTTGTTATGCAGATTAGCCTTTTTGGCACGCTCACGCGCCAGTTTGGTTACTCCGGCTATGGCCTTGCGTTCTTTCTCCGATTCTTGGATCTTGCGAAGCAGAATATCGGATGTTTCCGGATCTTTATGTAGGTAATTATCCAGTTCCTTCTTGATAAAATCGTTGATAAACTTGGATACTGTAGGTCCTTCCGGTCCCATATCTTTCGAACCTAGCTTTGTCTTGGTCTGACTTTCAAAGACCGGTTCTTCTACTTTTACACTGATGGCGGCAACAATACCGGCACGAATATCCGTATAATCGAAGTTCTTGTTGTAATATTCCTTGATAACACGTCCGACTGCTTCCTTAAAAGCCGACAGATGTGTACCACCTTGTGTTGTATGCTGACCGTTTACGAACGAATAATATTCTTCTCCGTACTGGTTACTGTGTGTAATCACGACTTCAATATCCTCACCTTTCAGATGGATGATGGGATAAAGTGGTTCGGTTGTCATATTTTCATTCAGCAAATCAACCAGACCATTCCGCGAGTGATAACGTTTCCCGTTATAAAGAATCGTCAGTCCGCTGTTCAAAAAGACATAATTCTTCAACAACGTTTCAACAAACTCATCTTTATACTGATAATCCTTGAATATTGTATTATCGGGTACGAATACTACTTTCGTTCCATTGGCTTCCTGGGTAGGTTGTATATCCGATTCATCAATAATGACAGCCTTGTTATATTCTACCCGTTTGCATTCTCCGTCACGACAACTGGTTATCAGGAAATAACTGCTCAGGGCATTGACAGCTTTGATACCGACACCATTCAAACCGACCGATTTCTTGAAAGCTTTACTATCGTATTTGGCACCGGTGTTCATTTTACTGGAGACATCAACGACCTTGCCCAGCGGCACACCACGGCCGTAATCGCGAACCGTTACGGTACCGTCGGAGATGGTTACTTCGATTGTCTTGCCGAATCCCATCATGTATTCGTCAATTGAATTGTCGAGTACCTCCTTCAGTAACACATAAATTCCGTCGTCAGCATAACTTCCATCGCCTAATTTACCGATATACATTCCCGGTCGGCGGCGGATATGTTCCATCCAGTCGAGAGTTTTAATATCGTCATCATTATACGATACAGCATCTGGTTGCGACGTCATGTTCAGTTCTTCCATATTGTCTCCTGTTCTTTATCCTATTTTCTTGATAAAAGCACGGCGAGTCTTGTGATGTTCCCGCTTGAAATAGTCCCACTGAGCCTGAACAGCGTTATTGCTTTCCAGTTCCGGATTGCTTTCAGCATATTCAACACCCAATTTATTATAGATCGGAATCAAATCATTAAACAGCAAAGCGTTTACACCTTTGCTCTGATATTCCGGCAAAACACCCATCAGATACAAATCGACTACCTTCGGCTTCGTCTTCAAAGCCTTCAACAAATGAATCCAACCGAACGGGAAAAGATGTCCGTTTGCCTTCTTCATTGCATGTGAAAGGTTTGGCAAAGAAATACCAAAGCCTACTACCTCGTCATCTTCTTCCCGAACAATTACCGTCACTAGGTCATAACGAAGCATCGGAATATACATATTGATATAATAGTCAATTTGCTTTTGTGTCAGTTTGGAGAAGCCATACAACGGAGCATACGCTTCATTCAGCGTATTGAACACCTTATGTGCATATGGCATGATTTCCTTGGCATTTTTGAATTTCATGATCTTCAAGCCATACTTCTTCTTGACGATCTCGCCAATCCGCTGGTGTTTCTCGGGAATACCTTCACGCGGAACGAAGATCTTGAACTCATGCCAGTCCTGATCCTTCACATATCCCATGCGTTCCATGTGCTGCGGATAATAAGGGAAATTATAAATGGTCGCTATGGTTCCAACCTGATCAAACCCATCTATCAGCATACCTTCGTGATCCATATCCGTAAACCCCATCGGACCTTGCAATTCTTCCATGCCTTTCTGTTTGGCCCAGTCTTCAACCGCTTTGAATAAGGCGTCAACTACTTCCTGGTCGTCAATAAAATCAACGAAACCAAAGCGAGCCCGCTTCTGTCCCCAAGTTTCATTACTACCCCGGTTGATAATTCCGGTAATACGCCCTACCACCTGATCATTCCGATAAGCCAAAAAACTGATGGAATCGCAAACTTCGAAAGCCGGATTTCTTTTCGGATCCAATGTCATCATTTCTTCCTCAATCAAACCGGGTACATGATAAGGGTTTCCTTTATATAAATCGATATTGAACTTAACAAACTTCTTAAGTTCTTTCTTTGTCGTTACTTCTCTTATTATTACACTCATGGATACTTCTGCTTTGACTGGCAAAGTTACACAAAAAAATTCAGAAGTATAGCATGCTGATTTCGCTGGTTTCGCATCCGACCGACAGAAAAACAAGGTTTTTACCTAGTTTAACGGAGGGTTGATAGACCATTCAGACTTTCATCTGAAAAGGTTTTCGGTATAATTATACCGTATCACCATTGTGAAACGATCGTTCCACAAGGGTGAAGAGATCGTTTCACCTACGTGGTACGATCATTCCACCTGGGTGGAACGGTATAAATATAACGGGAAAAGTATAAACATATCACGAATTCACGCATTAAGTTACCCGGTTTTCCAGTTATCCACTCACCGGGTTGTCTTCCCATTGAAGGAGAACAGAAACCAGTAGCTTCTACATTCCACAGCAAAAATCAACGTTTTCAAACGTTATCAACGATTCCATTCATCATTATTATTATATCTTTTTTTATTCTTTAATTTTTAAATCTCTTAGATGATAATATATGTCGGTTGATAGTGTTAAAACTTTTTGGAAAGAAAACTTGATTGTTCCGTTATTAAAGTCGAATAAACGGTTATAAAAAAGATACCAACAGGTTATTCATATTCTTATAGATTGATTTTTAATGATATAGTAAAATAATAGGATCAGTAGTTAAAAACAGATGTAGTGGAAAAGTTTATTCTCCCAAAAGGTGGTTAATAGGTGAAAATACCCTGTGAATAGTTCATCAAAACTATTGGTTTACTTATTTGGAGAATCAGGGAACCAGTTTGTATGGATGAGTTTTTGGATTCTGCAAGCTTTATTTTTCATTTTGTATGCACGAGTTATAAATAGGTTTTTAACGGGCTATCCACATTTATTCACTACTTTTGCAGGAAAGATAAAGCTATGCGTAAATTAAAGGTAACAGAATTGAACAGGCTGACACCGGAAGCCTTCAAGAATAGTGAGAAAATTCCTCTGATCGTGGTACTTGATCATGTGAGGAGCTTGAATAATGTGGGTTCGGTATTCCGTACTTCCGATGCATTTCGGGTGGAATCTATTTATCTGTGTGGTATCACGGCATGTCCGCCCCATGCTGAAATCCACAAGACGGCTTTGGGAGCGGAAGATTCGGTGGACTGGAAGTATTTCAAAGATACGCTGGAAGCTGTTGAAAACTTAAAGCAACAGGGGTATACAGTCTGTGCCATCGAACAGGCCGAAGGCAGTACCATGTTGGATAAACTGGTGTTAGACAAGACGAAAAAGTATGCAATCGTCATGGGAAACGAGGTAAAAGGTGTTCAACAGTCGGTCGTTGATAATTGCGATTTATGTATTGAAATTCCCCAATACGGAACGAAGCATTCCCTCAATGTATCGGTAACGACCGGTATTGTCATTTGGGAGTTTTTCAATCAGCTGGGCTTATAAACCTGTTTATAACGCCCCGCTTTCTACCAGGACGACGATCCGTTCGGTCAAGGCATCTTTACCTTTCGGATCGTATTCTGTTTTCAGACTGGCACCAAACATACCGGCAAAAAGGTTCCAGAAGCCGGCACGGAAGCTGCCTAAGAAAGCTTTTACCAGGTGATAACTGGATTGATTGCATTCCCGGTCGATCAACTTAATCAACAGTTTACCTTGCGAAAGCGTCATCTTCTTCAATTCCGGTTTATATTGGGCAAACAATTCCTTTTCCATCCGCTTGAGATGTTCCTGTTGTTCTTTCTCAGTTGGCAGGGTTTCAATATATTCGTATGTTTCTATCAGGGTTTCATATACCAGTTTTGCATACGGAAGCGTTTTCTTCACATCACGTACCAGTTTCCAGTATTTGGCTTCTTCCCGTTTGTTACGGAACTTTACCGGCGGAAAGATATACACATCTCGCAGGTTGAATACGGCAATCGTATCATTTCCTTCTACATATGCCCGATGATATCCTTCGGGCAACGTATTCATCCGGATAGATTGTGCCTTACTTTCGGATGAACCTAACCAGCAACTCAGTCCGATTGTGAATATGATATGTATAGTACTCTGTTTCATAAGCCGATGCAAATGTATAAATCCTGTTGATAACTTGTGAGTTTAATTTGTTAATTCAAGTTTCGACCAGATAAACTTGATGAACTCGTTTCCGTTGTTTATATTTGCGAAGTATGTATAACCAAAACTCCTGTAACTATGAAACTGTTGGAACTATCCTTTTTGTTCATTTGTCTGTTTCCTGTTTCTGCAGAAGAAAATCTCCGTTTGCCTGATACCCGGGCGTTGGCTCTGGGTGGAAACGGCGTTACTCTTTCTTCGTTTTCCAATCCGGCTCTGGTGCAGTTATCAACAGACAAAGTCATTCATCTGGAATATTTTAACCGCTATGCCCTGAAAGAACTGGGCAGTATCAACGGAAGTTTTCAATACCCGAATACTTATTTGTCAACAGGTATTCATCTGGCTTCGTTCGGATACGAACGGTATCGGCAGAACATGGCCCGGATATTCCTGGGAAAACAGTTGAATATCCGCTGGATGATGGGTGTGTCTTTTCAATATACCTGGATACAATCGGAGTTATATGAAGAGATTCCGGCCCGTCTATCCACCGATATCGGGATTGTTTATATTCCCTTTGATAAGTTGTTGATTGGATGTGTAGCGCGAGATTTACCTTCTGTGCGTATACGTGCTAAAGATTTGAATCTGAAAGAACTTAAAACGTATGCTGTTCAGATCGGTTTCAACTGGGAAGTTCTTAACAACCTACTCATAACTTCGTTTGCCGGAGTGGATGAAAACCACCGGATACAAGGTGGATTCGGTGTAGAGTACGAAGTTTGGAGTTGCTTTCAGTTGCGTGCCGGTCTGCAAGCCGATCCTTTTCTGCCCAGTTTAGGAGTTGGCTTTTCCTTTCCTCATTGGCAATTGGACGTAGTAGCGTTGTGGCATCCGGTATTAGGTGTGAATTCAGGTGTTGGTTTGTCTTATTCCTTTTAATCAGATACGTATGAAAAAGCAGTTGATAATTCTTTTGATAACCGTGTTTATAAGTCGTTATAATACTTATTCTCAGGAATCTGTTTCTGTTGATAAGTGGAAAGAATATATAGAGGAATTAGCTGAAGAATCAGCGAATGAGAATCAGTTGGAAGCTCTTTATACCGAACTCTCCTACTTGTCGGAACATCCGATGGATTTGAATCAGGTAACGGCTGAAGAACTTTCCCGTTTGCCGTTCCTGACAGACCGACAAATCGAACAGCTGATTGCCTATCGGAAGAAATACGGGGAAATGGTTTCTATCTATGAGTTGAAAGGTGTCAATGGGTTGGATTATCAAACTATCCAGTTGCTTTTGCCTTTTGTCTATGTTGGTGAAAAAACGGTTAATAAGCTTCCTTTTACGGTGAAAAACCTGTTGAAATATGGAAATAATGAATTGCAAATCAGGTATGACCGTTGTTTACAACAAAAGAAAGGCTATGGTTCATATCCGGATTCTGTTTTAACCCGTTATCCGAATCGGAAATATTGGGGCGAACCGTTCTATACGTCCTTGCGATATGCCTATGAGTTTGAAGATTATTTACAGGCAGGTTTGGTGGCCGAGAAAGATGCTGGCGAACCTTTTTGGACAGGAAAGCATAAAGGATATGATTATTATTCCTTCCATGCGTTGATAAAAGAACAAGGGGTGTTGAAAACTCTGGTATTAGGTGATTATAAGGTTTCTTTCGGGCAGGGCTTGGTAATCAGTAACGATTTCTCGCCAAGTCGTTCGGCTTTGGTTGCACAGGCTGAACGAAGGAACAATGGTTTCAGAAGACATTTCTCGACCAACGAACAGGATTTCTTCCGAGGAACCGGATTAACGCTCACCTGGAAAGACTGGGACGCCAGTTTCTTTTATTCTTACCGGAAACTGGATGCGGCGGTAGAGAATGATACCTTTCCTACCATCAAGACGGATGGGTTGCATCGTTTGCAGCGGGATTGGGAAAAAAGGCATACAGTAACGATGCACACGTTCGGTGGAAACGTTCGCTGGGCACACCCGAATTATCATTTGGGTATTACGGCTGTTCATTATACGTTCGGCGGAAAGACCATGTATCCACAAGAACAATTGTATAATCATTTTGCTTTCCGTGGAGAAAAGAATGTCAATATGAGTGTGGATTATATGTGGAAAAACCGGTGGGGAAAACTATATGGTGAGACGGCTCTCTCATCCAATAAAGCTATTGCTACGCTGAATGCCCTGCAACTGACACCGGCTTCTTATTTCTCATTGCTGGTGTTGCATCGGTATTATGACTGCCGTTATCAGGCTTTCTTCGGGAATGCGTTTACTCAGAATAGTACAGTGCAGAACGAACATGGAATCTATTTGGGTTGCCAGTGGACACCTTTCGGGCATTGGAAACTGTCTTGGTATGCCGATTTCTATCGTTTTCCCTGGTTGAAATACCAGATCGATTTTCCTTCGACCGGGAAAGAATATATGTTTCAACTGGATTATACACCGAATCAACATTTCTCCTCTTATCTTCGTTATAAGGGAAAAGAGAAGGATGAAGAAAGCAGGCAACATCGGTTTCGTTGGCAGGCCACTTATTTACTGGGTGATTCTTGGAAATTACGTACGTCGGCAGATGGTATTGTCTCGGCAAATACGGAAGAATCCGATAAAGGATATATGATTTCCCAAAGTGCGGGTTGGAAACCGGTAAAACATCCGTTGCAACTGGATACTTATATCGCCTGGTTTTCAACCGACAATTATGCGACACGCATCAGTTCGTATGAGAAGAATATCCTGTATGCGTTTTACATGCCTTCGTTTTATGGAAAAGGACTTCGGGCAGCCGTCTCTTTCCGTTGGGATCTGAAAAGATGGTTTACGGTATCCGTTAAGTTCGCTCATACCTGGTATACAGACCGAGATAGGATTGGAACAGATACGGAGGAAATCGAAGGACATGGCAAAACCGATTTGAACGTATTGCTTCGCTGGAAGTTCTGAAAAGGATATTTTTGTGTATTAGGAAAAAAGGAATACATTTGTATCGCCCATAAAGATAAATAAATAGACAGTGCGATGATGTCCGTGTCGTAAATGTGTAGTGTGCTGCGTCTCTCATGCAAGATTGCGTGAGCATATTGCAAACCATCAAACACCCGTTGCAAGGTTACGTGGGCATATTGTAAATCGACAAACACCCGTTGCAAGGTTACGTGGGCATATTGTAAATCGACAAACACCTGTTGCGAGGTTGCGTGGGCATATTGTAAATCGACAAACACCCGTTGCAAGGTTGCGTGGGCATATTGCAGATCGACAAACACCCGTTGCGAGGTTGCAAGAGCATATTGCAGATCGTCAATCATCTCCTGTAAGCCTACAAGGGACTTTGCAAGGTTGCAAGAACATAGAAAAATGAATACAAGGTTATTTTACTTGTTTTGTTTTCCGTATTTTTGTTTGGAAAGTCAATATAAACAGATATAAGTTATGGCAACGATTCTTTTTGACAAGATTGTTTATGGTCCGGTACATAGCCGCCGATTAGGTGTTTCTCTGGGCATCAACTTGTTTCCCAAAGATGGTAAGCTGTGTACATTCAATTGTATTTATTGTGAATGTGGGTATAATGAAGATCATCGGACGCGTACACCACTGCCGAAACGGGAAGAAGTGAAAGAACAACTGACGAAGAAGCTGGATGATATGCGGGCGGAAGGACTTGTTCCGGATGTGATTACTTTTGCCGGTAACGGAGAACCAACCATTCATCCGGATTTTGCCGGAATTATAGAAGATACGATCGCCATTCGCAACGAACATTGTCCGTCGGCCAAGATTGCTGTTTTGTCTAATTCAACCATGTTGGATAAGGAAGAAGTCTTTGAAGCCTTATGCAAGGTAGATGATAATATCATGAAACTGGATTCGGTCTTGGATAGCCGTATCCGACAAATAGATAATCCTAATAAACCGGGATTCTGTTTTGATAAGTTGTTGAAAAACCTTTGTCGTTTCCATGGTAAGGTAATTATTCAGACGATGTTTTTACGTGGTGAAAAAGATGGTGTGAATGTAGATAACACAACCGAAGAAGAAATTACCGGCTGGTTGGATGCTTTGAAGAAAATTAATCCGAATCAGGTAATGATTTATACGATTGACCGGGAAACTCCGTTAAAGACATTGTATAAGGTTTCTAAAGAAGATTTGGATGCTATTGCCGAACGTGCCCGGGAAATGGGATTCCAGGTTTCGGTTTCTTATTGATCGGTTAACAGGAGGAATAGTTGACGGATAACTCAGAACTTATAAACTCAAGAACTTAAAACAACATATCGCAATGAAGAAAGACAAAGTTTTATGGGCAGATGATGAGATTGATTTGCTGAAGCCTCACATGATGTTTCTGCAGGAAAAAGGATATGAAGTGACGCCGGTAGTCAGCGGACAAGATGCTATCGACTGTTGTCGGGAGCAAAGTTTTGATATTATTTTCCTCGACGAGAATATGCCTGGTCTCACTGGCTTGGAAACTTTGTCACAAATCAAGGAAATAGCTCCGAATACGCCGGTGGTGATGGTGACGAAAAGCGAGGAAGAAAGCATTATGAACCAGGCCATCGGTAATAAGATTGCGGATTATCTGATCAAACCTGTCAATCCGAATCAGCTATTACTGTCGATCAAGAAGAATGTGCATAAGAATGTCATTATCTCGCAGACGACTACTGAAGGTTATCAACAGGAGTTTGCCAAGATTGGTATGCAGATCAATGATTCGTTGACGACCGACGACTGGATGGAAGTGTATAAGAAACTTATCTATTGGGAACTGGAACTGGAAAGCAGTCAGGTTACCATGAAAGATATGTTGTTGATGCAAAAGGAAGAAGCGAACAATGCTTTCGGTAAGTTTGTCAAACGGAACTATGAAGACTGGATAAACAATCCGACCGAACGTCCGTTGATGAGTCCGGATTTATTCAAGAAGAAGATTTTCCCTTTGCTTGACGAAGGAGAGAAAGTATTCTTTATCCTGATTGATAACTTCCGGATGGATCAGTGGCGTGTGGTGAAAGATTTGCTGGCTGAATTCTATACCTTCGACGAGAGTTTGTATTACAGTATCTTGCCGACGGCGACTCAATATGCCCGAAATGCCATCTTTTCCGGATTAATGCCGGTACAGATCGAGAAGATGTTTCCGGATTTATGGGTGGACGAAGAAAGCGAAGAAGGCAAAAACTTGAATGAAGCACCTTTGATTCAGACACAGATTGACCGTTTCCGGAAGAAATATACGTTCTCTTATAATAAAGTTCACGATTCGCAGTACGGAGAAAAGCTGTTGGGTATGATTCCTTCGCTGTTGAAAAACCAGTTGAATGTAGTTGTATTGAACTTTGTAGATATGCTTTCTCATGCACGAACCGAAAGCAAGATGATACGCGAGCTGGCTCAAAGTGAAGCCGCTTACCGGAGTTTAACGCGTTCCTGGTTTCAACATTCTACGACTTTGGAATTGTTTAAGCGTATTGCCAAGTCGGGATATAAAGTGATTGTTACGACCGACCATGGAACAATCCGGGTAGATACGCCGGTGAAAGTAATCGGTGACCGGAATACCAATACCAATTTACGGTATAAGGTTGGAAAGAACCTGAATTATAATCCGAAAGAAGTCTTTGAGATCCGGGATCCGGAAAAGGTAGGTTTGCCTTCTCCGAATTTGAGCAGCAAATACATCTTTGCCTTGAATGAGAATTTCTTCGCATATCCCAACAACTACAACTACTATGTGTCGTATTATAAGAATACGTTCCAGCATGGTGGTATTTCCATGGAAGAAATGCTCATTCCGTTTATTACGATGATGCCTAAGATTTAATGGAGGAAAGGAAATAAGTGTTGTTCCTTTTTATCTTTCTCTCTATATTTGCAGATAACAATAGTAAATGAGTATGAAAACGATTCAGATTACAAGTTTAGATACGATTCATGAAGCGGCAAAAGAGTTCATTGCCAATATGGACGACCGTACGGTTTTTGCCTTTCATGGGAAAATGGGAGCCGGAAAGACAACCTTTATCAAGGCTCTGTGTGAAGAATTGGGCGTTGAAGATGTCATCAACAGTCCGACTTTCGCCATCATCAACGAATATCGTTCGGAAACAACGGGCGAACTGATCTACCATTTCGATTTCTATCGTATTAACAAGTTGAGCGAAGCTGAAGATATCGGTACAGAAGATTATTTCTACAGTGGAGCGCTTTGCTTTATCGAATGGCCTGAAAAGGTAGAAGATCTGTTGCCGGGAGATGTGGTGGATGTAACGATTACAGAAAATCCGGATGGCTCACGAACGGTAGAAGTAAATTGATTGAATACGAAATACAGATAATAAACTATGCAGCCGTCTGAATATTTCATCTTGGTTTTGTTTATCGTGTTGGGAGTTTTTTCCATCACAGCTTCGGTGTTGAATTTGGATTGGTATTTCCAGACCGACGGAGCCAGGATATTTGTCAAACGGTTTGGTCGCAACGGCGCACGCATCTTTTATATCCTTTTGGGAATTGGTTTGATAGCGTGCGGCGTTGTCGGCTTTATTTACTGGTGATCTTTCTCCAGTAGTTCTTTGATCCAGGGAATAATGTATTCCGACTTGAAATAATGATTTTCCGGCTGTACGTTGACCAGCTTGAAATAAGTCTCTCCATCCAAACCTTCGGGTAAAGTCATCAGATTCTTTCTCTTCGTAGAATCTTGTAAAGCCTTATAATGATAAAAGGTAAAGTTCTCCGGATGTCCAGCCAGTTCGTATGCCCGTTTGATCAGATTTAAGTCACGATCCAATCCGCCTTCAGTACAAATCACCGGACGAGGTGCCAGGGCTGCTACCAGATCCGGAAAGTCGAAGTTGCAGAGGAAGGCAGGAATCAGGTGAGATATATCATTGGGCCAGCCACGTCGTCCTTTCTCGTCGGGCATCGTCAATACCAGATCCCGTTCGCGGGTACGACAAAGAAAGTCGTTATAGACGAAGGCGTAAATGGATTCATCCATATTTCCCAACGCCATCAACGGTTCTGTTCCGAAAGAAAAGCCACTGACAATCAAACGATCCTTCCGCATGAGAGGATGATGCTTCATCCAATTCAGGATATGTTGGTTGGTATAAGAAGAATATCCCAAGTAATTCCACCCTAATTCCAGTAACGAACGGGCAAATGTCTGGAAGTCGTATGCATACGATTTCGCTTCTGTTTCCAGATCTGCCAGCTCTCCGCTTCCCGGATTATCTACGGCAACGGCAATCAGTCCTGCCTTGACATACTGATAAGCCATGGAGTTCTTACTTTCTTGGGTCGGTTTATCAGGAGCATACAGCTGTGGTTCGCCAGCCAGTTCTTCTTTGGTTCCACCCCAACCGGGAATACAAAGAACAGCCGGAGACGGATGCTTTTCGTCCAGATTGTCCGGTATCAGAACCAGAAAAGGTACAACACAAGCCGGCAACGGATAAGCTTCCCATTTTTCCAACCGGTAACCATCCCGTTGTTCGGTACGAATACAAACCGGATCGGGTAAGTTTTGTAATTGCGGATGTTTCATTAATTGTTCCATCTGCAAGCGGACATGTTTTTGCCACGTCTTGAAGTCGGCAGCCTGCATCGAAGGACGGAAACTGAAAGCCGGTTCGAGCTCTTTCATCAGGTGATGAGTAACGGCTCTCGAACTAACGAAACGTCCGTCGGTCCGATTCGTCTGAAAAGTAGCATGTTCTTCCGGTTCAAACGACTGAGCCTGTACTTTCATACTGAAAATATAGGCTACGATCAGTAATAACCATATCGGTTTCATAGCTTTTTATAAACTATGTTGAAACATCCATTTCAGATAATCCGGCTCAGCAAACGCATTGTCCCAACTGTTATGCTTGACTCCCGGATATTCTTTGTAGCGGACATCCGCATTAATCTTTTGAAGTGTAGCATAAGCATCTCTCGAAGACTGCGGATCTACTACATCATCAGCAGCTCCGTGGTAAATACTGAAACCCGTTTTCCCCTTGAAGTTTTCCAAACGTTTCAGGTTTATACCTCCACAGATTGGAGAAGCAGCAGCAAAGAAGTTGGGATAACGGCAAACAGCATCAAAAGTACCCATGCCACCCATTGATAATCCGGTAATATAGATGCGTTTGGTATCGACAATACCTTTATCTATATAACAATCCAGCATTTCTTTTACGGCCTTCATCGCTTTTGTTGCTGGAGCTGAGTAAGGGAATTCTCTTTTCCCGTTATTCTGACTCGGATGTAGATACGGTGCCCATGTTTCTCCTTCCGGGCATTGCGGAGCAATGATGATAGCGGGATAGTTAGATTGATTCTCATACGAAGCAAACATATCTCCGCCATGCAGTAATTGAGATTCGTTATCACTACCCTTCTCTCCTGCTCCATGCAGGAAAAGAATAATCGGATATTGCTTGTCCGGAGAATAGTTCAACGGATAAAGAATACGATAATTGAGTTTGTAGCCGTTTTGGGCTGTAAATTGTTTTTTCAGGAAACTTGTTTTGTCGCCTGCATACAGGCTGGTTGATAAAAATGTGAAGATCAATAAGATTAACCAATTTGTCCGTGTTTTCATACGATTTGATTTTAATGTTATTCCCAAAAGTACGAATTTATTTGATTCCTCTTTCTATTTCAGGAACTGAATTATTGTTTGAAAAGGAGAGAAAAATAAACAGCATCTTCCTTTTCCTTTCTTTAAAATGTATAAGTAAATTCTTTAGTTCACGACGTGGTTTAAGTAGTTCACGTCGTGAACTACTTAGTTCTCACCGTGGATTACTTAAACCACGCCGTAAACTAAAGAATAGTTTGTGAGAATGACGAAAATAAACCTCTGTATTTTCGGTTTTGATTCATCGGCTTTCAACCCATATCCAAGAGTTAAATTCATGGCGAAAATGAAAACGATGTAAATTATTGTTGGATTAATTTAATTCGCTGGAAAACCTTGGTATAGATGAGTCGATTCCTTTTATTTTTGCATGCTATAGTCGAGGATATAACCAATAATAAGAGAGATATGCAAACACAGTCTATCGGATATATGAATATACCTGTTCCGGCAGGGATTGATTTGAAGGAAGAAATCAATAAACTGAGAAAAGAGAAGAACGCCGTTATCCTGGCGCATTATTATCAGACAGCAGAGATTCAGGACATTGCTGATTTTGTAGGTGACAGTCTGGCTTTGGCGCAATGGGCTGCTAAGACAACGGCTGATATCTTGGTGCTTTGTGGCGTTCATTTCATGGGCGAAACAGCCAAGATCCTTTGTCCGAACAAGAAAGTACTGGTACCCGATTTGAATGCCGGTTGTTCGTTGGCCGACAGTTGTCCGGCAGTTGAGTTTGAAACCTTTGTAAAAGAACATCCGGGTCATACTGTTATTTCGTATGTCAATACAAGTGCGGCTGTAAAAGCCCTGACCGACATTGTGGTTACTTCTACCAATGCCCGTCAGATCGTTGAAAGTCTGCCTGCTGACGAGAAGATTATCTTTGGTCCGGACCGTAACCTGGGAAGTTATATCAACAGCATTACAGGCCGGAACATGCTGCTTTGGAACGGAGCCTGCCATGTGCATGAACAATTCTCATTGGAAAAGATCCTGGAACTGAAGAAACAACATCCCGGAGCCGAAGTAATTTGTCACCCGGAATGCAAGAAATACATTGTTGAAATCTCTGATTATGTAGGTTCGACAGCCGGACTTTTGAAACATGTCATCAAGTCTTCCGACAAACAATTCATCGTAGCTACCGAAAGCGGTGTATTACACGAAATGCGCAAGGCCTGTCCGGATAAAGAATTTATTCCGGCGCCGCCCAACGACAGTACATGTGCCTGCAACGAATGTAACTTCATGCGTTTGAATACAATGGAGAAACTATATAATACGTTGAAATACGAACTTCCCGAAATCTTTGTGGATGAATCCGTACAGAAGAAGGCCATTCGTCCGATTCAGCGTATGCTTGATATTTCCGCCCAGTTAGGCTTGTGATGAGGAGGAAGGGAAAGTTTCTTTGTAATCTCGACCAGAGTTTACTGGTTTTGTTTTTCATTGGTATTGTTTATAGTTTGTTTCCATCTATAAATAATACCAATGATGCATATATGTATGCTGCAGATATACGAGAGGGAATTGATTTGTTTTATCCTCATCATTTATTATATAATGTATTGGGTTATGTTTGTAGCCAATTATTTCATATACATGATACGTTATCTTTTTTATGCTTATTAAATGCTCTTGGGGCAATAGGATGTTTATGTGTTTTTCGTAAGATCCTTTTATTTAAATTAGAATCGGAAAAAGTTGTACCTTTACTTTTATTGGTAGGTTCATGTTGGGGATTTATGAGGTATGCAACAGATGTAGAAACTTATATAATCCCTTTATTTTTTTCATTAGCAGCCAGTTGTTGTTGGTTGTATAAACGTTCTTTCTTTCTTACAAGTTTATTAGCGGCTATTGCTTGTTTATTTCATCAAATTCATTTCTTTTGGTGGTTGGGATTGGGTTTGTTTACTATTTATCAATCCTCACCAATTCGAATTAAAGCTTTGGTGGTTTATATAGGGGCAGCTTGTATTGTTCCTTTAAGTTATGTATTGGTTTATTTATTCTATCCTCAAGTAGAAGGAGATAATATTATTCATTACGTTTTTCATGATTATTTTTATGTAGAGAGTGTAGGTTTTAGTTTTAAACATGCTGTAATATTGACTCCTGTTAATCTTATCAGAACATTGATTCAAGTGCATGGTTATATACCATCATTGTTGCAAAATTATTTTTACGGAGGTATAGGAATTATTTTATCGGAAACATGTTTGGTTCTATTTATCAGAAGCATATTGCATAAAAGAATATGCTGTAAGAATGAGTGTATAGATAAAGAATTAGACTATTTTGCCAAATGTCATGGTTATATCTTTATACTGCAATTATGCTTTGCTTTTTTATCAAATGGAAATGCTGAATTTATGGTTATGTTACCATTTGCATTTACAATTTATTTTTCATTTCGGTATTACATAAATAGTGATACTGTAAAGTGGATAGCGCTAGCTATGTTTTCCTGGAATATATGTATAGGCATTTTACCATTGCATTATTTAGAAATCTATCCATATAAGAAGATTGAGACATTTATAAATAAACAATCTCCTGATACAAATTTTGTTATTTCTAATTATCCACAATTATATAATATGCTGAGATATGATTATCCGCATAGAAAGTATAATTTGTATGAAAAGGAAGACGAGGTTTCTGGTTGGTTCTATACAGATTTAATTAATAATGAATATCCTTTATCTCGCTTTTCCATATTAAATGAAAATATTTCAACAGATAGAAAAACTGAGATAAAAGAAATTCTTATTTATGATTTAGGAGAATGGACTATAACTAAAGTATATAAATGATTGGATATTAAAGATTTATTTAATAACCATGATTTTGGTCACAACACTTTCCTTACTTTCGGGTGTAGCGGCTAAGACTAAATAAACACCTGTTGCTACACGATTTCCTTTGCTATTCTTGCAATTCCAGGAAACTTGTCCACCAACTGATTTTGTCTGGTAAATCAAGTTACCGGCAATATCCGTAATCTTAACATTGGAATTACTCATCAATCCTGTAATGATTACTTTATCATCAAAGTCTGGTCTGACAGGATTTGGGTAAGCATGTATATCTGAATAGTTTTCTTTTCCTTCGGTAGCTTCTCCTTGATACGACAAAACACCATAACCGTCGGCTGCAAAGAATACTTCTCCACTTTCCGGATTAATAGCTATACTGTTAATAGAATTGGTAGGAAGCGGAGAATTATCAGTTGTAAAGTTTTCAATTACTTCCGTTCCATCGGCATTGACAAGGAAAACTCCCGAACCATCCGTAGCAATCCATTTTTGATTACTGCCATCAACAGCAATAGCATTGACACGTACTCCATTCAACAAATAATCGGATTCATCGGCCAGCACAATTCGGTTAAACCGTAAATCTTCTATCTTTGATGGATTATAACAAACAATCGGTCCGATATTGGTTCCAGCCCAAATATAACCGTCTTTGTCTTCTGTCATACAATAAAACATACTGGCATCCAAAGTATTTCCTTGGTTATCACTGACGGCAGCATAATATTCAGAAACATCATCAGATTGATCTGTAACAGAACCGTTATCATTTAAAGCAAAGAAGCCAGGTTTGCTGGAATGATATAGATTAATGAATTTATACCCTTGTTTGGTAATAAGTATTTTGTCTATAATTTCAGCATTTGCTATAGCTGTATTTGTATAACTGTACCATTCTTTATCTGCTGTGAGTACTTTAATTGCACCTGGAACTCTACAATTGGCAATCCATAAATTCTGCTTACTATCAAAAGTGACGCTACCAATACGGATATATCGTTTATTATTGCCAGTTGTTGTTTCTAATGGACTATTTGTCAGATTAAACCAGTTTAGTACCGTGTCATTTTTCAGTTCCAGAATACCTTCACCATAATAGGCTACATAAGTATGTGTCGGGTCATTCGGATCAACAGCTAAGTTTAAAGCATCTTGGATGTAATAAGCATTTAATTGTTTGGCAATCTTTTGCTCATCATAATTAGTCCATTGACCATTAGCATATGTCATGATGGTATTTGTTCGGAAATAACGATCTAATCCCCTTCCACCTCCTGTTACCCAAAGTTTATCTCCTTCATACTTTAAATCCCAGGCATAGTTTCTTTTCGGACTATTAATCGTTAGTCCGTCAACTAATGTGTCATATGAATTTGAACCGGATTTCTTCTTAACTCCCATGATTCCATTGGTTCCACAAGCTAACCAATATGTATCAGCTGTTTGTAAATAAGTGACATCTTTTAAGGAATTAAGTCCACCTGTGATAGTTTGGAAGTTAACTAAATCGGTAGATATATAGAATCCATACGGAGTGAATACCATCAGTTTTCCGTTTTCTACTTTCATTCCTGATAAGTTGGAGTCAAGGAGAAACTTGGTAACATTGTTATTGTTTAAGTAATAAACTCCTTTTGCAGAAACGCACATGCATAGTTTATTTTGGAAATCAGCTATTTTAATGATGCTGCTTAATTCGAATTGATCGGTTTGGATTGTCAGATCGCTCCAATTGGATTCATCCAGTAAGTTATCATCTAGTTTTCCTTGTCTGATGCCTGTACTTGTTAATGCATAAAGCGTATTACCGATAATACATGCTGAGCGAACGGCTCCAATACGATATGTATCGGTTATTTCTTGTTTTGTCAGATTGACAACGACAATACCAACTTGTGCAGATATATAGGCATAGTTATCGGAGAAGTAGATATCGTTAATCGTTTTATCTTGTATAGAAGTGCTGTTCTTCAGGTAAGGAAGATTGTAGATACCGCTTTCATTCCACAGATCGATATTACCATTTCGATAACCTATTACCAACGTATGTTTATTAGCATGATAACGAATGACCTTTATTTTATTATCGCTTAATCCGTTCTTCTTGGAATAAGTTGTCAAGCTTTGGTCTTCCTTTCCGTAAGCATATAGTGAACTATCTGCTACTGCAAACACGTAATTCGGTGTCTCGGCTACTAATGCCGTGTTATTATATGCCTGATGTATCGTCCATTTATCGAATTGAGCATAAATGGACTGGATACAACTACAACATAACAGAATAAGAAAACATATTTTATTCATGCAACAGTTTATTTATGATCGGATAATTGGGTAAGAAATTCATCCAGTTTTTCGACAGCTTTTGCCCGATGACTGATTTGGTTCTTGATATCGTTTCCTAATTCGGCAAAAGTTTGTTCGTATCCTTCTGGTATGAAAATAGGATCATAGCCAAAACCATTTTCTCCTCGCTTGGTTGTGGTAATAGTTCCGTTTACAATACCATCAAAAGTATATGTCTTTCCGTTCCATACTAAGGCAATAACTGTCCGGAAACGGGCCTTTCGGTTTTCCTTTCCTTCCATCTCATGCAATAGCTTTTTCATATTGGCTTCCGAATCATGTCCCGGACCTGCATAACGGGCAGAATAAACACCTGGTGCGTTATTCAAGGCTTCTACTTCCAGACCGGTATCGTCAGCGAAACAGTTTAATCCAAACTTTTCCTGAATATAATGAGCCTTCTGAAGCGCATTTCCTTCTAATGTATCGGCTGTTTCAGGTATATCATCGAAACAATTGATTTCTGCCAAACTAACTATTTCGACTGGATGATGTGAAGTTATCTTGCGTACTTCGTCCAGTTTGTGCTTATTGTTGGTTGCGAATACTAATTTCATAAGATGTAAACTTAGATGTTTATATGTACAATAACGTATTTACCCGTAAATCATTGTATGGGCTGCCAATAAAAAACAAAGATAGTGGAAATAAATAAATCCCGGTCGTATTTAATCTCATGAATACGACCGGGACTGATATTCTTTTATTCTCTCAAGAGAAAGAATATTATTGTTCTAATTTATGGATGATCTGCATCATTTGGGCACCTAAACCAATTGTATAGCCTTGAGAGACAAATACAACGCGGTTAAATGTATCGGCAATGAGGAAGATTGGCAATGTATTGGCATGTTCCAGCTTCATGGCTGCTACCATTTCTTTCTGGATAGCATGACTCTTGTCAATACCGTAAACGATATTATTCGGTAAACCCTTGAACTCTGCTGGATCAAATTTCTTGTATCCTTCTTCATCCGGGAAGAGTAATACCATCTTTCTGCCCCAAGTTTCTAATTGGTCTTTTACTGCTGCAATATCGCGCATCGCATGATTCGTCGGTTCCTGACGAGCTCCTAAGATGGCAACGACGTAATAACCACGTCCTGTTGTAGCCAGCAGGCTGGTTTCTTCGCCTGTCTCAGCAGAGATGTATTTGTTCTCTGAGTTGAAGTTTCCGATTACCTGGATGTCATCTTTGTTTTCACGCATATTCAGATGAACCTGTGTTGTCTTTCCTTCTTCGATGTTGAAGAATGTCAGTTGAGCCAATACGGTTCCGCTGGCCATACGTGTACCACTTACCAATAAGTAGCTGCCTGTATCCATTTGCGTTCCTTTCTTCAGCAGATTACTCCATGTTGCACCGCTACCCATATCTACATCACCTTCTTCGTAGTTTAATAACTGCAAACGTCCGTCGGTCAGTTTAGAGATGGTGAAATGAGAATAATATTTCGGATCTTCCAATGCCTTGATTGGTTTATAATCTGCCTGTAAAGTCCCTTTTGAACTTGTTGTTTGTTCGGCTGCCTGGAAGTTAATGTCGATGATTTCTTTACCCGAGAACAACTGTACTTTACGGGTTACTTCGTCGATACGTGCCGGAATTCCTAAAGCGCGTGATAACGAAACAAAGAAGATATCGCGTGAATGTTTGTCGGCTATGCGTGCTTTCCAAACACCTTCCGGGAAAATCGGTGCGCCACCCAAGTTGCATTTTTCATCGATGGTGATATTGTTCTTTACCCAATCTACCAGCTTCATCGGATCTGCCTGATAAGCTTTCAAGTCGGCTTCCGGAACAGCTTTTTGGAAGAATGCTTTATATGGTGTAATCATTTCGTTGGCTACACGCGGGTTCCGTACGTACTGTGCAAAGATTTCCGGATCGATATTTCCGTTGGAGATACTATTCTTCAGATGATCATCCAATACTTCACGAGAAACATCACGCAAGTCTTTGGCTGAAATACGCTGTAACAGATCGATCGCTGCTTCTTTCTGTTCGTCGTTGGCTGAAGCATCTTTCAGGAAACCGGAAATGGTTTGATAGTTTCCGCGTGAACCGATCAGCAATTTGGTGGCAACGGTTGCATCCATACCGATTTCTTTGGCAAAGTCTTTGGCTTTCTGATCTGTAAAGAAGGTGGCAACATAAGCATTACGGATAGAATCTTCCTCAGCCATGCGACGCGTGTTTTCTGCTCTTTGTTCCGGGGTTACTTCCGGTAACTTGGCATTCTCTGGAGGAGGAACAATATCCAAATCGATCGTATAAGCTTCACCTGCTTTCTTGTCCAAGACTACAGTTACTTCGTTTTGCTGGCCGAAAGAAACTTTACTGTAACCAAACTGGCCGTCTTTTGATGCCCAAACCAACATATCACCCTTACCGGATGTCAGGAAGGTTTCACCGTTGGCATCGGTTGTTTTGTTGGCAACGGTATAGAATTCGGCGTAGTTGTATACTTTAAATTCGACGCGGGCGTCTGAGACTGGCTGCTGATTGGCATCCACTACTTTAATGGTTGCTTTGGCAGTTTCGGCATAGTTGCCGATGATGTTGATTTCCGTATAAAGCGGAGTCTGTACCATGACTTCTTCCGGTCCCTGATATTTACCGAATACTTTCGTATGCATCAGCATACCACGGCTTGCCGGAGCATTAAACCATCCCAGGTTCAGTACAGGTTCCGGCTCACAAGCACCCAAGAAATACCATTGTCCGTCTACCCAAGCTTCTACCCATGCATGATTATCGTCGGTATGTGCCCAACGGGGTGTATAAACCTGGCGGGCCGGAATACCAACCGAACGCAAAGCCGCTACGGTAAATGTTGATTCTTCGCCACAACGTCCGTAAGCCGTCTTAACAGAGGCTAAAGGAGAGCTGGTACGTGCGTCGGACGGTGTATAGATTACTTTTTCATGACACCAGTGATTGACTTCGATCACGGCATCATGCAATGAGAGTCCTTTTACGCGATCTTTCAATTCCTGATAGAAGACCATACGGCTTTCGTCCAGGTTTTCATTGTTTACGCGGATCGGCAGAACGAAATGACGGAAAATATCTTCCGGAATCTGTTTTCCCCACGGCATTTCCTGTTTGGCCTGGAAAGAAGTCCGGACATTCTTCAGGAAAAATTCTCCACTGTAATCAGCAATGTCGCCTACCGGCATATAAGCGTACAAGAAGCTCATGGCTTCCTTTTCTTCCGGAGTCATTGACTGATTGAATACTGTAAACAAATTGCCTTCACTCAAGGTTGTTTGTCTAGATTGGAAATCTGTTTCCACCTGAGTTCTGTAGGCTGTGTCTGAAATGAAATGAGAGGATGAATTGTTCATACAACTCGTCCATAAGAACAAGGCAGACACGCATGCGATCAAATGTTTTTTGTTCATATTTAGGTTAATAATGAGATTTATGCAAAGTTAGTGATTCTTCTTTGATTTTTTTCGTTTACTTTACATGTAATTTACGTATAATTCTAATTTTAATATTTTTAGAGATGATAGAAAGTGCTGAAGGTATCTTATTAGTTGCGTCGGTCATTTTAATATTCAGTGTTTTTGCCGGAAAGGCTGGATATCGTTTCGGCTTACCGGCCTTGTTGTTGTTCTTGGGTGTCGGTATGTTGTTTGGGAGCGACGGATTGGGTATTCAGTTTGATAATCCGAAACTGACACAGTTTATTGGTGTACTGGCGTTGAGTATTATTCTGTTCTCGGGTGGTATGGATACGAAGGTTGCTGAAATCAAACCCATTGCTTCGCAAGGGATTGTCCTGGCAACGGTAGGCGTTTTACTGACTACATTCATTACCGGAGGATTTATTTATGTTATTTCGATGATGGCATCGAAGTATGTTACCTTGACTTTTCCGGAATCGTTGTTATTGGCGGCGGTCATGTCGTCAACCGATTCGGCTTCGGTTTTCTCCATTCTGCGCAGTAAAGGTGTTTTGCTGAAGGAGAATCTTCGTCCGACCTTGGAATTGGAAAGTGGTAGTAACGACCCGATGGCTTATATGCTGACTTTGATTCTGATTGCCGTTATCCAGTCGGGAGGCATGAGCGTTCCGCAGGCGGCTTTGATGCTGGTACTGCAGTTGGTGATCGGTGCGATTGGTGGTTTCCTGTTTGGAAAAGCTATTGTATGGTTGGTCAATAAGATTGATATTGATAATGCTTCTTTGTATCCGATCTTGATTCTGGCTTGTTCGTTCTTTACGTTTTCGGTTGTTACGTTGGTGAAGGGGAATGGTTATCTGGCTGTTTATATAGCCGGTTTGATTTTCGGTAATTCCAAGATTGTTCATAAACGGAGTATCGCTACCTTCTTCGACGGATTTACCTGGCTTTGGCAGATTGTGATGTTCATCACGTTGGGATTGCTGGTGAATCCGCACGAACTGATACCGGTAACGCATATCGGTCTCTTTATTGGAGCGTTTATGATTCTGGTGGCTCGTCCGCTGAGTGTCTTTATTTCTTTGCTTCCTTTTCGCAATTTCTCCTGGCGGGCACGGGCTTATATCTCGTGGGTGGGTCTGCGTGGTGCAGTACCGATCATCTTTGCTACCTATCCGTTGCTGGCCGGGATCGAACACGCTCATGTTTTCTTCAACATCGTGTTCTTTATTACCATTCTTTCGTTGCTGGTTCAGGGAACTACGGTGACCTATATGGCAAAGAAGTTGAAGCTGATAGATAAACCTGCACTCAAGGAAGAGTTCGGCATCGAATTGTCGGAAGATATCCGCAGTGTGATGAGTGAAATCGATCTGACTCCGGCTGTGTTGGCTCATGGTAATCGTTTGATGGATTTGAAACTCCCGGATCATACCCTGGCTGTTATGGTGAAACGGGAGGGCCGGTATTTTATTCCTAAAGGAAATACGGTATTGAAAGAGGATGATAAAATCCTGATGATTTCGGATGACGACAAAGCTTTGCTTGAATCGTATAAAGAGTTAGGCGTCAAGAAATATACATTCAAGAAGAATGAATAGTGACAATTTGTTCAGATTGTCAAAATGTCAATGAAACCCCTTCAAAACGGGCGTATTTCGGACCTGTGTACGATGTGTTTGAAAATAGGAGCGTTTTGAAGGGGTTAAAACGTTGTTTTTTGCCCTTAAATAATTGGTTGTAAGTCTGATATACTCTGTTTTGTTGATCTCGGATTTCTGAAGGAAATACACAAAAAAAGCCTTGAGAAGTGGAAATTATTTCGTTTTTCCGGTCAAAACAGAAGAATTTTCCTGATTTTCTCGCCTTTTTTCGTCCAATTCATGCCGAAGAAATCCAAAATTCATGCCTATCTTTTCATCAAAAGCCGGCGTATTTGTTTGTAAAAGCAACGAGTTTTGTGGATAAACCTAGGCAATTTCCGGAAAAAGACCTCTTTTCTTGCAGATTTTGTTCGGGAAATTCATTTTTACGCGTTAGCAGAAAAGGCAATTCAAGATCAATTTGTTCGTTTTTCTTCAAGAATCCTGTCTTTTCTGCTTACGCTATTTGTGAATCAGTCTTTCATTTCTGCCAGACCTTCTTCAAACGTATGTGGTGTATAACCTATTTCCAGACGGGCTTTCTCAATACATAGGCCACTGAAACGGGGGCGCGGAGTTTTTTCCTGCATCTCCTCGGTAGTTACAGGCTGAATCAGGGAACGGTCGAGATGGAAATAATCGGCTACGCGATAAGCCATATCGGCAATCGAGAGGTATTCTGCTCCGCAGATATGGTAAATCCCCGACTTGGTGTGATGAATCAATCGTTCGGCGGCTTCGGCAATATCACCTACCCAAGTAGGCGTTCGCCACTGATCGGCAACCACCCGAATGGTTTGTCCGGCAGAGAGCTTGTTTTTCACCAGCTGACAAATATTACCATGTTGTCCGGGTAATGCCTTTCCATAGACAACGACAACGCGAAGGATGGCATAATCGGTACAGATCTCCTGGATACGCTTCTCTCCTTCCCTTTTGGTGACACCATAATAATTGACCGGTTGTGTCGGGTCTTCCTCCTGATGCAGGCAATCTTCTTTCCCTTCAAAAACGAAGTCGGTCGATAAATGCAGGAAGCGTGCTCCACATGCCCGGCAAGCCTGGGCCATAACGGCAGTTGCTTCTACATTCATGGCATACGCCTCGTCGTGATGCTGCTCACAGTAATCCGGAACAGATAAGGCTGAGGCATTAATCACAGCATCCGGTTGTACGGATAAGATCAACTGACGGATAGCATCTGTTTGTTTGACATCTGCTTCCACAAACCGATAGCCCGGTTGGGGCTGTATGTCGGCATGAAGGGAGACTGCGGTCAGATCATATCCTTTTCCTGTCAGGAACGTCAGGATACGCCGCCCTACAAAGCCGTTGGCTCCGATAATCAAGACTTTCTTCATACGTTTAGAACATATAAATCATCGCCGCTAATATACGGTGATTGGTTACAGTATGTGTGTCGTGAATACATCCTCGGTTGTCGGCTGTACCGAACCATCCGGTCGAAGGACTGTATTCGAGTCCGAATTTCCAATGAGGCAAATTATAAGAAAGCTGGAGATCAACAGTCAGCAATTGTCCGACTTCCAGTCCGGTTCCGTACTGATTGATGATGTCTTCGCCTGTACCCAGATTCTTCATATAGCCGACAAAAAGGCCTTGTTTCCACTTCTGTCCGTGAACAACATTCAGCCATGTCATCGAATGCCGGAACGGTGTGTAGGTTTGTTCACCAGTCCGGTCGTCGATACTCGTTACGCCATAACCGCCCAGCATGCAGGTATGCGTCATGTTTTCGCCTAACGTACTTTTGGCTGCTACTAACCAGTCGGGCGTTTTATACCGGAGATGTGCTTCAAAGCTCATGGATGTGATCCGTTCGTCCAGCTTATACACCTTGCCATCAACTGTATTCTGTGTACGAGGCTTCAGGGATAATACTTCAGCTCCGATACCTGCCTGAAAGTTTTCATGTTTGTAATCGATGCCGGCATAGAATTCCGGAATACAGCTGTTCTTGATATATTCTTCGCTTTTCCCGTTCGGTCCGTTCGACAGATATTGTAATTGCCAAAGAGCCGCACCGGTCAGTTGCCAGTGTCCGTTGTCAAAACGATAACGTATCTGCGGAGCCCGGCTGAAAGCATTAAACGGTGCACCCGTATTCAGGTTCAATACCTGCGGATAAATATCACCAAAGAAAGGGTGCCAGGTTTGTCCCAACAGCAAAGCCGACTGCTTCCAGGCCAGATTCACATAGGCATGACGGATACGCAGAATAGCAAACGAAGTACCAGTTCCGCGGAAATCTGTTTCAATCTTGGCAGATGTGGTAATCTTCCCGATGGAAGGTCCCGTCATATCAATACCCAAGCGAGAATATAATAAGTAAAAGCTACTGTTAGATTGTGCATTTAAGTCGTTTCCATCCGCATCATAGGCATGATCTTTCGGATAAAGATGAAACAAACCATCTACAATTTCTCCGTTAGCCCTTGAATTATAAAACAAATCTCCTCTGACTTGTCCATAAAATTTGTACGTGAAGTTTTTCTTTTGTGCAGCACCTGTAAACACCAGACAGAACAATAATCCTGCCAGCCACCATTTCCTGTTCATATTCAAACCATTGTTTAGACGGTGCAAAAGTAGCCTTTTATTTTGTATTTATATCTGTTTGCCGACTTAGAAATAATACATCATCAACCCTAAAATACGGAAATTAGTCACGGTATGCGTATTTTCTACGCGTCCGTTACGGGCATTGACATCGCCGTACCAGGCTGTTCCAACAGATCCTTCGAAGCCGAATTGCCAATGTGGTAGGTTATAGGATAGATTTAAATTGGTAATGAGCAACTGATCAATATCTAATCCCATACCATATAATGTTTCTGTATCGGCCAGGCTTCGTCCGGTTCCCAAATTCTTGGTATATCCGACAAACAATGCCGGTTTCCATTTCTGTCCGTAGGTGAAGTTAATCCACGAAGTTGATTGCCGGAAAGCCGTATATTCCTGCTTTCCATTCTTAGAATCAACAGAATGAATGCCATATCCTCCCAAGAGTGCCGTATGATCCAGTGCTGAGGCCAATAACGTTTTGGCTGCTACCGTAAAATTAGTTCCGGTGTATTTCGCATGGGCTTCATAAGACGTGGTTGTCATCCGTTCATTCACTTTATAGATTTTTCCTTCCCATTCCGATTGTTTACGGGGTGAAAGAGAAATCAGATGGGCACCGGCTCCGGCAATCCATCCGTTATCGTGCTGCCAGTCTGCACCGAGATAGAATTCGGGCACGCAACTGTTCTTCATGTAATCTTCACTCATTCCGTCTGGTCCGCTGGAAGTATATTGCATTTGCCAAATAGCCGATGCGGTTAAAGTGATCTCTTTTGTCTTATATTGATAGCGTAACTGCGGACTTCGGTTAAAGGGTTGGAACGGAGCTCCGGTGGAAAGATTCAGAATATCCGGGAAAACAGAACCAAACAACGGATGCCAGGTTTGTCCGATCAATAACTGATGTTTTTCCCAGTCGAGGGCTACGTATGCTTGTCGGATACGTAACAAAGCCACATTCTTGGAGAATCCGCCAAAATCTGTCTCTACTTTTGCTGAAGTCTTCGCGGTTCCGACCTGAGGACCTTTGACATCCAATCCTAATCGGGTGGTAAAAGTATAGAAACTGCCGTTGAGACCGGCATTGATATCCTTGCCTTCTGCATCCGGAAGTTTATCCAAAGGATACAGATAGAAGTTTCCATCGACGGGAGCCATGGTTGCCCGTGTGTTATAAAACAAATCACCTCGTACGAAACCATAGAATTTATACGAGAAGTTAGCCTTTTGTCCTTTGACAGGGATACTAAAGCATAAGGTGGCTAATAGTAATAGAATAGAGGGTTTCATGATTCAAATTGTTACGAATTATTTCTGTTTACGCCCCAAATATATATATATTTCTTTTAAATTCATTTGAATAAAGGAATTTTATTTGTTCCTTTGCCTATGAAATAAGCTGAATAAATTGTTAACACGATAATAAGATGAACACAAAGAAGTTTTTATTAGAGGAAAAGGACATACCTACCGCATGGTATAATATTGTTGCAGACATGGAAAACAAACCCATGCCCATGTTGAATCCGCAAACTAAAAAGCCGCTGACGGAAGAAGATATGTATCCGTTGTTCTCGAAGGCGGCTTCTCATCAGGAAATGAATACAACGGATGCTTGGATTGAGATTCCTGAAGAAGTTCGTGATTTATATAAGGTTTGGCGCCCTACTCCTTTGGTTCGCGCTTACGGTTTGGAGAAAGCACTGGATACACCGGCTCATATTTATTTCAAGAATGAAAGTGTTAGCCCGATCGGTTCACACAAACTGAATTCTGCCTTGGCTCAGGCCTATTATTGCAAGCAGGAAGGTGTAACCAATATTACAACCGAGACAGGTGCCGGTCAGTGGGGTGCTGCTCTTTCGTATGCAGCCAAGGCATTTGGATTGGAATTGGCTGTCTATATGGTAAAGGTCAGCTATCATCAGAAACCTTATCGCCGTTCGATCATGCAGACTTTCGGAGCACAGGTAATAGCATCTCCCAGTATGAGTACACGTGCCGGACGAAAGATTCTAACCGATCATCCGAATTATCAAGGTAGCTTGGGTACTGCTATTTCCGAAGCAGTTGAGTTGGCAATGAGTACTCCTAACTGCAAATATACGTTGGGTAGTGTCATGAATCATGTGATGTTGCATCAGACAGTCATTGGTCTGGAAGCTGAAAAGCAAATGGAAATGGCTGGAGAATATCCGGATGTAGTGATCGGTTGCTTTGGTGGTGGCTCTAATTTCTCCGGTATTTCCTTCCCATTTATCCGTCATAAACTGAAAGAAGGCAAGGATGTTCGTATTATAGCTGCCGAACCGGCTTCTTGTCCGAAGCTGACTCGCGGTCAGTTCCAGTATGACTTCGGAGATGAAGCTGGTTATACACCGCTGATTCCGATGTTTACTTTGGGACATAACTTTGCTCCTGCCAATATTCATGCCGGTGGCTTGCGTTATCATGGTGCAGGATCTATTGTCAGCCAGTTATTGAAAGACAAACTGATGGAAGCTGTAGATATACAGCAATTGGAAACCTTCCAGGCTGCTACATTATTTGCTCAGAGTGAAGGAATTATTCCGGCTCCCGAATCATCTCATGCTATCGCTACGGCAATCCGCGAGGCAAACCAGGCAAAACTGGAAGGAAAACCTCGTACAATCCTGTTCAATCTGTCGGGCCACGGCTTAATTGATATGGCAGCTTATGATATGTACTTGGCTGGAGATCTCCGGAATTATGAGGTAACAGATGAAGAAGTAAAGAAGAATATCAGTGAACTGGAACATATTATCTGATACTTTGTCATAACGAATATACAAATCCCTGAGATAAGGAACTTTATCAATCAGTTCTGATATCTCAGGGATTTTCTTGTTTATAAGAAGGATCGGAATTTATTCGTCGGTCTTGTTATTGACTTTCGGTCGTAAACAGAATAATTGCAACAAGACAGCCACGGCAATGACAATACTCAGCAAGGCAAAGTCGTAGCTTAAATGTCCGCCATCCATCGATTCTCCCAGGAAGGAAGTGATCAGAGCTCCGGCAAAAACTCCCGTCATATTCATAATACCGTATGCGGTGGCTCTTTGACTGGCGGGAACAAATTGGCAAAGAATAGGCATATTGTTTGCATCAAACATACCGTAACCCAAACCAAAACATAGTCCGCCGCTCATGATCAGAAACAGATTATGTCCGAATCCCAGTAGCAATAATGCAGGAATGGTCAGAGCCAGGCCGATAACTCCGGTATAAACTCTTCCTTTGATATTCTTCTGTACCCATTTATCGGATAAGATTCCACCGGCAATGACACCGACGAAGGAAGAAAAGGCTATGGTAAATGTCGATAAAGGACCGGCTTCTGCCATATCCAGATTCAGATTCTCGGCGAATAAGGTAGGTAACCAATTCTTGGTTGCCCAACCCGGCAGACTGGAAGCGGCAAAGTAGAACAGGATAACCCAGAAAGAAATATTAGCCATTAACATTCCTATGCCTCCAAACAGTTTTTTGGCTGACAGTTTTTCTTCAGGTTTCTGGGATACTTTACGTATGAATCCATTTTCTACATCATGCATGAACAGGATAAGGATAATACTGTAAGCAATACCGATCAGTCCGAACCAGTGGAATGTTGTTTCCCAGCCATAAGACGAAGCGATTGTAGCTCCGAAGCCGCCCAACGCTTGTCCGATATATAAACCGGTCATATGTAATCCTACTGCCAATGAGCGGGATTTGTCAGTATGGTAATCTGCTATAAGCGATAATGCTGCAGGTATGTACAAAGCTTCACTGATACCCATGATCGCACGCAGGTAATAAAGTTGCTGGAAGTCGGAACAATATCCCATCATGAGTGTAACGAAAGACCACACAAACAGGCTTCCCACAATGAGCCATTTCCGATTGATGCGATCGGCTATCATTCCGGCAATCGGACTCATAAATCCGTATATCCAAAGGAAGATAGCCATTAACCGGCCAAAGTTGGCAGCCGATTGCAATTCTGCTATATCTACCATCATGGCTGCTTTCATTGTGGAAAGCATCTGTCTGTCCATGTAGTTTAATAAAGCTACAATCCAAAGTAGCCCTACTACGATCCAAGGATAATATTTGTGTTTTTTCATACACGCACAATCATTTGTTGGTTGTTAACTTAGATTCAAGTTAGGAATCTATTTGTTTATCTCTTCAACGAAAGGAACTGCTCACGTTGATTTAATAGACAAACCAAGGAGTTTATTTAAGTATTAATAGATCAAAATGGCCTGACAAGCCTTTTGTTTATGCTTATTTGTTACATCTTTCAAAGAAATGAATGGCCTCCAGCTCAGCTTTCATCTTCCGTTCTTCCTCGTCGGTCATGTTCTGGAAAGGAACACGGTTCGGACCCAGATCTAAACCTATCAACTTCATAATTCGTTTACCTGCAACGATATTTCCACGGTAATGACAAATGACATTGATGACTGCTTGTGCGAAGTTTTGTTTTTCGCGGGCTGTTTCCAAATCACCTGCGGCCCATGCTTCCAATATACCCACCAATTCTCGGCCATTATAATTGGTTGTTCCACCAATACCACCTTGTGCGCCGCCCATAGCTAATGACGGAAGCAAGGTTTCATCCTGCCCATGAAGCATGTCGTATTTGCCGTCTTTATATAAACGGCATTGATTGTATTCATATAAACTTTCGTAAGTATATTTGATTCCGGCGAAATTAGGAATAACCCCGTCAACAGCAGCCAAGAAAGCAGTCATGGATAGATAAGCCCCGTTGAAAGCCGGAATATGATAATAGTAGAAAGGTAATTGGGGAGCGCCGGAAGCTATTTCCTTACAATACGCGACAAGCTCTTCTACCCGGTTGATCTTTGGAAAAGGAGTTGCCATCGCTCCTATTCCCCATGCTCCTATCTCTGCAGCATGTTCTGCCTGTTTGCGACTGGATTTTACGCACGTGCTGCCGACATGTACGATGACTTTAAAGTCTTTTGGAACGGCTGTTATCCATTTTTCAGCCAGTTTCATCCGTTCTTCATCGCTAAGCAAGTAACCTTCTCCGGAGGAACCGTTGATAAAAACACCTTTCAGCCCGTTTCTTGCTAATAAATCCGCATACGCCTGAATGGGTTCATAGTTTACTTCCCCATCAGGTAACATGGGAGTAAACGGAGCATCAATAAGTCCTTTTATCTTTTCCATATTTCTACTTTTTCTTATTGTTACCGCAAACATACATATTAATCTTTAATAATAAAAGAGAATTTATCGTTTTTATACACGAAATAAGGAAGGAATAAGACAGAAAATTAAAAAATAGGTAGAAAAGATACGGCAGGGCTGACGCATTACAATCATTTTTTACTGGAATCTATTTTATTACAAGGAGGATTCCAGTTTGCATCAAGTAGTTCTACCAGGAAATCAGAATTCCATCCTGCCATTTTTCTTTTCATAGTCATGCTCCCTTTTCTTGGATTATTCTTCAATTGGGTCATGGCTATCTTGGCTATCAAAGAGAAATTCTGT
>OGEZ01000044.1_pt1 | contig 143693 bp, 127 predicted proteins | sample 1570831 | NCBI WGS metagenome assembly OGEZ01 (sample SAMEA2582059, study PRJEB24529) | metagenome | biome: Human gut stool | place: China | collected 2011 | reverse complement strand
AACCTTATTTTCGGGGGAATATCTAAAGATACAAAAAAGCCAACTAATTCGCAATACATTGTGTATGAATTAGTTGGCTAATTTTATTATATTTACTGAATATCCCTAAAATATAATGTATTACAATTTAATTGTTTTGATTTCATTGAGAAATTTTTCTCGTTGCCTACTCCAATTCTTAATTGAAGAATTTTGCAAAGAATAATACTTCTGCAATTGTTCATGCAATTCGTCTAAAGCAATGGTGTTGTCAATTTTTTCAGCAATTCTTGTATTATATAACCAGCCAATATTATCAAAGTCCGTATTAGGTAATAGATACAACTTGACATTATTGTCATATGCCCAAACAGCCCCCATCTCATTCAAACAAATTTCACTTGCCTTATAATTTTTCGAGATTATCAAAAATGAAAAATCGACACACCTAATATTTTCTTGAATATGCTTCCTTATATCTTCTCCATTTTTTATCGCCATATCTTCAATTGAGGTGCAAAATATATCATTGGCATCAATACCTGTTCCTAATTGTAGAATATCGTCAACAAAGGCTTGGATAAGTGCTTTATCTTTTGAAGCATGACTAATAAATATTTTCTTTTTCTTAATTGTTGGATTTACCTTATTAAGTGTTGTAGCATACCTCTCATATTTTATACTAATCATATTGACAACAGCAAGAATACCACCAAAATCATAAGGATTGATTGTCCGAACTCCTACCAGGCTAACCAAATATCCTTGTAGGAACTCTGCTTCTATCGGAAATTTTTCTCGGAGGCTCTCTGTTAAACAGATTAACGCTTGATGTAAGTTTGTCAACTCTTTACAAAAAACACACGTTTTACATTTTCCACTATTAATATTACTTCGAATATATTCGATGATTTTATTGCATCTCACCAAATTCTGCTTGATTTGACTATTATCCACCATTATATTATTCAAATTTTAGTCATAGAATTTCTCTCACAATCTGCACCGTTTGCATTGATTATGTGCAAGAAGCAAAGCAAAAGGTTGAGGATGTTTGAGAAGGTATAGCATTTTAACTCATTGGAACAAGAAATTAACAAAGGCTATTAACTTGACTGGTAACGGCATAGAAACCAGCAAGCTTTCTATCTTGTAATGTCCTGTATCAATCAAAAGAACGCTATCCTTATTTGCAAAAATAGCATATTTCACTTGTAATGCCAAAGGTAACACCTTGAAAAATAGAGAAAATAGGACTTTCAAAATGCAATTCTAGTCTTGCCAATTAGAAATAGTATCCTATTACTTTAACCCAAATCGGTCATTAGAGCCGGAGTTAGCACTCTTTCTAATGACCGCCATTAGAAAGATGTGGTTGTATATAGTTGGTTCATAGTTATTTGCTACCTTTACCACGATTAAAAGCCTATAAAATTTGATGGGAGATTGTGACATAAGGTTCGTAAACAAGGAGATAACCCCTTTTGGCGGTCTTTCCCTGTTCTTCAAGATGCTTGAGAGATGCCATTTCGATGAGCATCTTGAACAAAGCGGCATTCCGGTTCAAGGTTCCAACAGGGGTTATAAACCGCTTCAGCTCATATTAGGGCTGTTTGCGGGTGTATGGTGTGGTGCAAGCTGTTTCGGGCATCTTGACGTGGTGCGTTATGACACGGCGCTCTGCAAGTTGCTTGGATGGGAGCGCGGAGCGGATCATCGGGCTTACCAGCGTTATTTCAACAAGTTCTCACAGGCCGTCAATCAGCGTGTGTTCGGCGAGCTGTTCAGCCGGTTCTTCCCGGAACTGTTGTTTGACAATTGCACATTGGACTTTGACTCTACGGTAATGGTCCGTGAGGGCAATCAGGAGGGGGCTGTCAAAGGGTACAACCCCAAGCGTCCCGGCCGCCCGTCACACCATCCTCTTCTCGCCTTCGTCTCGGATATAAGAATGATAGCGAACTACTGGCTACGCCCTGGAAACACTGTATCAAGCAGCTATTACCTTTCCTTTCTTGAGGACACCCTCTCAAGACTCCGTAACAAGACAGCTGGACTGATCCGCATGGCCAGCGGGTTCTTTACGAAGGAGATACTTGACCATCTGGAGGACAAGCATTTAAACTACATTATAGCCTGCCGGTTCAACAACCGTATCAAATGCAGCCTCACCCATGAACACGCATGGGTGGAAGTGGCGGAAGGTCTGGAAATATCCGAAACGACATATAAGGCGGACAGCTGGGACAAGCCAAGACGTATAGTAATGGTAAGACAGGAAATAGAAAAACGTCCGCAAGCTGCCGGCAAACGGGTCAGGCAACTGGAACTTTTCGAGGACGGGAACGATTCTGGCAGATACCGTTACAGTTGCTTTGTCACCAATCTCGGACTGCCCGCCAGGATTGTGTACGATTCGTATCGCGGAAGAGCGGATTCCGAAAACAGAATCAAGGAATTAAAGCATGACTTCTCCATTGATGACTTTGCTACGAACAACTTCTGGGCGACTGAAGCATGTGGTGGCTTTATTGTCATGGCATATAACTTCATGTCGCTGTTCCGTCATGCACTTATCAACTCCGACAAAAAGAAGTTCCTCAAAACTATCCGATACGAGTTAATCTCAACGCCGGCTTATTTGGGCAAAACAAAGGACAAGCATATCCTCTATCTGGCAAGGTCTTTAAAAACAAGGCAGTCTTTCCTGTCTATCTGGGAGAAATTAAAGGACTTCTCATTGCCATACAACACTGGGAAATCCTAATGACCGATTTGGGTTTAAGGAAGAAGTTTGATATGAAGATTTGAGAAGATGGGATGTAGGTCGTTGGAAAATGGCTGGTTGTGTCAATTATTGGTAAAAAATTGTTTTCGGCATGAAAAAAAGTGCTCCAATACTTGACTGATTGAGAAAAATGCAGCATATTTGCACCGCTTTAATGAAAGCATGGAACTGGAGAGATGCCGGAGTGGTCGATCGGGCCGCACTCGAAATGCGGTGAACGGGTAACTGTTCCCAGGGTTCGAATCCCTGTTTCTCCGCAATAAACATTGAAAATCAATGACTTGTAGGATTAGTACCCCGATTTTACGCCCAAGGATGTAAAGTCGGGTATTTTTATGTTCTTTAGATTTTAGGGATTAGTCCGAAACTATAATCCGCGCCAACTCCAGAATCTTTTTTTGCGACACGTTTACCAGATATACATACCCGTCTTGTCCCCTTGCCGCCAGGAATGTGCCGGCTAGCAGGACAAATTCCGGGAGGATGCTCAGGTAGTAGATTCCGGCAGCTAACGCCTTTCGCTTCCTTTTATTGTTCTTGCGCATAGGGAAAATTTTATGCAGCATCACCAAAACGCGGAAAAATCGGCTAAAAAAGTTTCTATTATTTGTCATTTGAGTATTTCAGTTATCCATTTCACCATTTTCCTAAGGGAAACGTACCTATGGTGAGTTAGGCTTAGTGAGCATAAAAAATGCTTCAGTCGTTTTCTTTGATATTCTTGGATACCCACATCCCGATATCCTGCTTGCTCAATGCCGCTGCCATCAGGTCGGGGAACTTGTCGGGCGTACAGGCAAACGTGGGAACACCCAAACTGGCAAGATACTCGGCATGATGCTTGTCATAGCAAGGTGCCCCGTCATCGTTCAGTGCAGGGAGCACAATCAGCTGCACGCCGCTGGCCACGATGGAGGCGAACCGCTTGCGCATTTCTTTTGCGTCGCCGCCTTCATACAGGTCAGTCACTAGCACCAGAACGGTGTCCTGCGGTCGTGTGATCACACTCTGGCAGTAGGTCAAAGCCCTGGCAATGTCGGTTCCTCCGCCGAGCTGGACACCGAACAGCAGGTCAACCGGATCCTGCAGGTCATCGGTAAGGTCAACGACCGAAGTGTCGAACACCACCATACGCGTACTCACGGACGGCAGGGAGGCCAGTACAGAACCGAAGATGCCGGAATAGACGACAGAGGTTCCCATCGAACCGCTCTGGTCGAGACAGAGAATGATGTCCTTCAGAGCCTTGCATTTTCTGCCATAGCCTATCCTGACTTCCGGAATGACGGTCTTATACTGCGGCTGGTAGTTCTTCAGGTTCTTTATGATGGTCGTCTTCCAGTCTATCTCGTTGTAACGGGGATTGCGCCTTCTTGCCGAACGGTTCAAAGCACCGGTGACGGCCTGCTGGGTCGGGGAAGAGAGTTTGCGCAGCAGGTCATCCACGACCTTGCGTACAACCTGACGGGCCATGTCCTTGTTCTTTTCGGGAATGGCCCTGCCGAGTGACATCAGTGTGGCCACCAGATGCACGTCAGGGACAACCGTTGCCAGCATCTCCTTTTCTGTAAGTAGTGAATCGATATGCAGACGCTTGATGGCATCCCTTTGGATGATCTGCACGACGGTCTGCGGGAAAAACTCCCTGATGTCACCAAGCCAGCGGCTTACCTTCGGGGCCGATGAACCGAGTCCACCGCAGCGGTCACTGTCATAGACGGCTTCCAGCGAACTGTCAAGGCGCTGTTCCTCTACCGTAAGCGTTACACCTGTCCCGTCAGCGGCGTTTCCGCCGAGAGCCATGCGCCATCTTTTCAAATATTCTGTTTCCATGTTTCTGTTCCTTTTTTATCCGATTCCCAAAAGTCTGCCGAGCAGGGGTATCACTTTGGATGCGTCCCCGTCATTGCAGAAATGTTCCTTGGAAGCAATTCCGGTATCGGTTCCGTTCAATTCGAATCCTTTGGCCTTTTCACCTAGCTTGCGGCGCTCTGCCGTGGTGAAATTGCTGAATGTACGTCTGATCACTGGCAGCAGTTCTATGAAATTCGTGTCGCTCAGACCGCATAGCCAGCCGTTCACGAGCTGCCATAGGTTGTCGTCCAGCAGCAGTACCGAACCTGATGCACGCAGGAATCCCTCGAACCAGTATGCGATGTCGGAAGGTGCATTGCCCACCGATGAATAGAAACTCAAGGTGTCACGCATCTCTTCACACGATATCCTGCCCTTGTCGTAGAGTATGCGTGCCGCGTAGCCGGAGAGCAGCGGATGCGCTCCTGATGAATTGCGGACCTGCTGCACGAATCCGTACCACATGCTGTTCAGTTCTTCGTTATCAAGTGTGGAAACGGCATAGTCGGTAGCCGACAGGTGTTCAAGAAGTTCTCCGGCTGCCTCCTCGTCGATGTTGATGCAGACGAGCAGACCTCCTGCAAGGATACGTGCTATCATGGCCCGGAGCATGTTGCTCACCTTGCTGAAATCCAGATTGCGGACATCGCCGTAACGGACGATGTTCACCAGGTCGGGAACCGCTTCCATCATCTCCACAATGTCTGTGGATGCCGCCGACAGACGGTCAAGCCGGATGGTCATCGCCTCCACAAGCTCCGGGAGGTTGGCCGGAATGGTCCGGTTAAGAAGTTCCGTCAATCCGGGGATACTGGTTATGCTGGTCATACGGTCGGAAACGTACTTCTGCACAGCTTCCTCCACGGTATTGCCCCATACAGCCCGTTCTATGATGCAGACAATTTGTTCCGGCCTGTGGTAAAGGCTCCATTTCTCTTTGAATGTCCCCTTGCCGCCTGCAGTTCCTTGCTTGCCCCAGTCTATGTCAAGCAAGGCCATACGGTGGAAGAACAGGCTGCGTTCCAGGTCGGTCTCCTTGCGCAGGTCAAGTGTCATCTCCTTAATTTCCGCCGTGAAAGGGACACGCAGGCGTTTCTGCAGCCGTTCCACGTCAATCAGGAGAGGGACTTTGGGCACCGCTTCCGGCACTTTGCCCAGCCGGTTGCCCACGATAAGCGATTCCCTGACGAGCTGCAGCAGCATGTCGTCCCCGAAGCCCATTACGGTGGTCACCGCCTCGTTGTATTCCTCAAGCGTCGGGGCGGGCAGACCACGCAACGCCGCTGTTGTCTGCGCCAGACGGACTGTCTCGATTACGTGGGCCACCGAGATGTCCATGTCCTTCTTCCTCAGAAGGGCCGCTATACGGCTGACCCACCAGGTGCCGTCATCATCCGGATGATGCCACAGGTAATGGTACCATCCCGGAGAGTCTATGCCTGCCCCATAACCGCTGCGGAAAGTGAGTCTGCCATACGTCCACGGAATCCAGGTGCATTCCGCCTTCACTTTCGGGAGTCCTTTCAGCAGTTCGTTGTCGTCCTTCACCTTCGGCATATTCTCCAGTGCCGGTACATGCCATGCCCCGCAGATTATAGCGATGCGTTCGAAAGGCCCCTTCTGGGCTGCTCGTATCATGCGGCGCATCCAGGCTTCACGGACAAGATCCCTGCGGGAGGTATGTTCCGGGAGGGCTTCCCTGAGTGCGGTCACAGCTTCCTTGACGGCCTCGAAGATACCGCTGCCATCCTTGCGCTGTTCTATGTTCGTGTTCCACCACGATTCACCGTCGGGATAGCCGGCAGCTTCTGCCAGCAGGTCAAACGGATCGCCCGGGTGTTCAATGGCTTCATCATTTGTTTCAACAGGCTCGCTGCCATCCTTCTTTTCCGCTTCGAAGGCAAGGGAATGGGCAAGCGGGAGATCGAAGAAGCGTAAAGTGACATTCTTCCGGAGAGCATAGTGCAAAACCTGCCATTCCGGCGAGAAGTCGGCAAACGGATAGAATACGGCATTCTGCGGCGCATCGGGCTGATAGCCGAGCAGGGCTACCGGAGGCTTCATCTGCCCGTCGGTGATGAACGGCATGAGGGCTTCCGCCTCCGCCGGTCCCTCAAGCAGTATGAGGTCGGGACGGATACGCTCAAGTTCCTGCAGGATGTTCCGGCAGGAGCCCGGCCCGTGATGACGTATTCCCAATAGATGGATGTCTGTCATATTACTTGTCACATACAAAATACGCCAATCAAATCATATCTCTTGAAGCCCTGTAGATGTCTTTCCAGCCGTCACGGTTCTTGACCACCGTTTCCATGTATTCCTGCCATACCACTTTGTCCTGCACAGGGTCTTTCACCACGGCACCAAGGATACCTGAAACGAGGTCCTCCGCATGAATCTGGCCGTCACCGAAATAGCCGGCCATGGCAAGCCCGTTGTTCACCACGGATATGGCTTCGGCCGTACTCAGTGTGCCGCTCGGGCTCTTGAGCTTCGTCTTGCCGTCATTGGTGGCTCCCTGACGCAACTCACGGAAAATGGTGACGACACGGCGGATTTCATCAAGAGCCGGTTTCTCTGCCGGCAGCTGCATCACTTTCTCGAAGCTCTCCACGCGGCGGCGTACAATGTCAACTTCTTCCTCAAGCGTGTCAGGCAACGGGAGGATGACCGTGTTGAAACGGCGTTTCAGCGCACTTGAAAGGTCATTCACGCCCTTGTCCCTGTTGTTGGCCGTGGCTATGATGTTGAATCCGCGGATGGCCTGCACCTCCTTGTTCAGCTCGGGGATGGGTAGGGTCTTCTCCGAAAGGATGGTGATGAGCGTATCCTGCACGTCAGAACCGATGCGTGTAAGTTCCTCGATACGGCCGATCTTGCCTTCCTGCATGGCCTTCATTACCGGAGTCTGCACCAAGGCCCCTTCGCTCGGTCCTTCTGCAAGAAGACGGGCATAGTTCCATCCGTAGCGGATGGCCTCTTCTCCCGTTCCGGCGGTACCCTGTACTATCAGCGTCGAATCGCCGGATATGGCTGCCGCCATGTGCTCGCTGACCCAGCTCTTGGCCGTACCGGGAAGACCGTACAGAAGCAGTGCACGGTCGGTGACAAGGGTGGCCACGGCAATCTCCATCAGGCGGCGGTTGCCTATGTATTTCGGTGATATCTCGAAACCGTTTTGCAGTGTCCCGCCCATGAGGTAGGTGACCACGGATTGGGGTGACATCTTCCAGTTTTCGGGAATCGGGTTGGTCTCGTTCTTTTTCAGTTCATGAAGTTCCTCTGCAAACTGTTGCTCGGCATGTTGTCTCAGTAAAGTGCTCATATGAATATCAATATTTATTTTTCATTTAACAAAGTGTCTGTTTCAGATTTAAGATCCATGAATTCCAGCATCTTCGAGCAGAACTCGTTCATGGACGGCGAAGCCTCCGCCGAAGAGGCGGCCTTGGCCTCGATCAGGTTCCTTAGATGCGACGGGATATGCATGGCAAGCCGTTCCGCCATGTCTGCGGCATAATACAGGTAATCCTTTTTCAGAATCCAGGACAGGACGCGGGAAGAGAATTTCGGGCCCCATGCCTCATAGTTGTTGCCGTACCATGAGTCGGGTATGAATCCGAAATCCTGGAGTGTGTCCGGCCAGCTGATCTCCTCCCGCTGGGAGGGGGTGAGCATTGCCACGAGTTCCGGCTTGCGCAGATAGGAAGAGTCTTCCTTCAGGGTGTGGAAAGCCCACAGCCTGTCCGAGAAGTTGAGTATCGGTTCTTCCAGAGTCAGGAACTTCCTGAAAGGCGGATGTTTGGCGAATTTTCTCGCCGCCTTTTCCTTGTCGCAGCCATATACCTCGCACCAAAAACTCAGAGGCACCCGTTCGGCGAGTTGCCTCAGGATGAATTCGGAATCGCTCTCTTTTTTGTTGGAGCTGACCTCGGATAGCCCCATGGCCTTCATCTCCTGAGTGTATCCGATTTCATCGTATGACCATCCGGTAAACATATTGTGCCTGATATGTCCCCGCAGGAGTTCGCAGCAGCGTGTCACCATGGCTGAATCGGGAATCATGCACAGAAGTTTCCGTGCCGTTTCCTTGACAATGGAGCTGCGGTCTGATTCCATCACTTCCTGTATGAAAGGCTCGTCGGCCTTGCTGATATTTGTCCGGAGGCATTCAAGCAGTTCGTTGCGCTGGTTAGCCGGTTCGCTTTTCCAATCTTTTTGCAGCAGTTCAAGGGCTTCGGTTGGGTTCTGTTGCCTGAATCGGGCAAGCATCTCTTTGCGCTCACCGTGGGTAGCCGTATCCCAGGAATCGGTGTTGCCGCATTCCTCTCCGGCAAGGCCCATCTGCCTGGTCAGCCATAAGCCTCTGTTCCCGGCAAGACCTTTCAGCAGTCTGCGTTCTTCAAACCGCAGCGGGTTGTTACGGTCATAGGCACGCCGGATAAGCGGCTGGAGGTATTCGGGCGAAATGATTTTTCCTGCCCCCTGCACAAGACGGTATGCGTAGGCCAGCATATAGCGTGTGCCGTGGAGTCTGGAAAAGAGTTGGCTCTGGTCTTTGCCGAAATACGGCAGTTCCTCTTCCGGGGCTGTTCCCACGGGGACAATGCCTTCCGCTCCGGCTGGTTCCCATCCGGCACGCCTGTAGGCGAAGACGGATGCGGCTGTCATGTACAGGAACGATTCCGTGTCTTCAGCTTTCTCGCGGATCCTGTCTACCAGAGTCTGAAGGGACTCAGGAAAGGCTTCGGGAGCGAATTCACGGTTGGCTGTTCCGAGCAGTGCAGCCTGTATGATAGGTTCAGTTACGTTCATCTCTCCAAGTATGATATTCTTTGTTGTACCAGATGGATTTCAGTTCCCATATATCCCCGTTTATAATGACCAGCGACGCGAACGGATTGCCGCCGGTAATGGCTAGGATGTCGATGAAGGTTTCCTCGGGCATCGCCACACGGACGGCATTGCCCGCGTTGTCCAGCAGCGTGTAGTCTTTCCCGTTGCGGGCAATCGTCACACCATCTACAAGCAGGGGGATGTACTCAGCAAAAGGATTCGTCAGCATGGCCGTGCGGTACACCGCGGCAGCCTGCTTCAAGTCCGGGCTGCATGTTGGCACAAAGCTTTCTTCTGCGAGTACGGATTCCCTGAACAATGCACGCCGGCATGTACCCGTGCCGTTGTAAAAGCATAGTGTCCCTTTATAGACACTTCCCGGAATCCAGTTCTCGGTGGAAAAGGTACCGGCAACGGCGAAACTCAGGTATTTGGCGAAAAGCCCGCTTTCCTTTCCGTAAAACCAGTAGATGTCGGTATTGACATCGTTGACTTTACGGGACTGTTTATGAAGCACGAGCCAGCTGTCTGCCACCGGCTCTCCGGCAAGGACGTGCTCTTTGGACTGGGGATATCCGATCTGCGTGCGTATCTCGTCCTTCCATTCTTCGGGAAGGCTGTCCATGTTCCTGTAGCTCTGCATGAGCAGGTACAGCCTGCTCATGCTTCCCGTCAGGTCGGATTTCCAGCTTTCCGAGTCGAAGTCTATATCCTCCATGGCTCTCAGTTTTCCCGCAAGTCCCGGTGCCTGGGCATCAACCATCCTTCGGGACATGTTGTCAAACAGGGTATAGGCACGTTCCGGAACACTCAGGAATCCGTTGCGCACCAGGTCTTTCATCCATACCTCAAGGTCGGATATCCCTCCTAATACCTTTTGGTGCCGTTTCTCCTGTCTTTTGGCTTGAGCCGCTTCATCTACCGGGGCTTCGTTTTGAGCTTTCAGCTCCTTCTTTTCGGCTTTCTCCGTTCTTTTGGCAAGCCACGCTGTCACCCATTCCGGTTCTTCCGTTTGCTTGAACTGCCCCTGCTGACGGGTGTATAGCAACAGCAGGCCAAGCCCGTGCTTGCACGGGAACTTGCGGCTCGGGCAGGAACACTTGAACGCAATGTCATTCAAGTCAATCACCGTCTGGTAGGGATTTTTTCCGCTTCCCTGGCAATGCCCCCAGACCGCACGTTCGTTGCATTCCCTGAGCACCCATTTGCTTAAGGTCGCAAGTCCCTTGCCTGCCTTTACCGACGAGTCGTCGGGAGCGAGCTGCAATATCTGTTCTTCTGTCAAGTTCAATGGCATAAGCTGCAAGTTTTTTCAGTCATTGGTAAATTATTTCCGTTTCTCGGATGCATATTCTCTCCAAGACGAGTTCCACACAATTTGTATATCTCGTTTCTTTCTGTTTTTAGAACCATGTTTTAGCTCTTTCTTGTTCTTGCCAAAATGTTATATTTGTAATTAAAGTCATAATCGGTGATGCCTTGAGAATTTGTCTGAGCAAAAAGACCGCCCCCTATGTAGGGCTGAACACTGACAATCAGTTTCTTCTTGTAAGGCACAATGTCATAACCTGCCTTTAATATGATTCCCAACGGGGTATCCATATCCGGAACAGGCAAGCCATAAACTTGGTAGCCGAACTCCCAATAGTTTTTTGTTGCATTTTGTGCATGACACTCCAGCCACAGAATGAGGGTGACAAGCAATGCGAATGTATTTTTCATGATTTAATGTTTAAGGTAATCCTGTTTCTAAAAACAAAAGTTTTCTCCTAATTGTTTCTTAGAACCTGTTTAAATTTTCCGATAAAGTAATATTCTATTATCAGGTTCTTTTGCACTTGTTTCCACAACTGTGGAAAATCTTCCAGATAATGGATGCGACTTTTGGGGATTTCTCCTGTATGGGTGTTTCCGTCCGGTCAGCTCTTGGCTATGTCCGTTCCATTTGTGTCACGTAAGTTTACATATCCGTTTTAAGGGCAGACCTTGCAATCGTGTGTAATGCGATTCTCCTCTTCTTGAATTGTATAGATGACAGAATAAAAAAATACGGAACTTATTTCTGAGTTCCGTATTTTCCTTTTGCATAACTATTTTATTGTGCCGATTTGACAATGAAGCGGACGCGTGAAAAAACACTTTCGTGTCTGACAAAGGCTATGATTTCTGTTTTACCGCTGGCTCCGAATGCCGAACGTGAAGAAAAAGTGATCGTGTTGTCCTGTATGTCAATATCCATATACCTGCTGAGTTCCGAACCTTCAAAGTCAGAGATGTCATAATTGGAGTCAATTTTCACGCCGTTTGCAAACGAATAGGCAACAGACTCGACATATTCTTCATGCGTGACCGGTTTTAAGTCAACGTTGATGGCAGAATCCCATTCCGGAAGCTCTTTCTTGTCGGGATAACATTCAGCATACATAATCTTTGCTCCGGATATTTCGTTGTCGGCATTGTAAATCCACGAGTCTACAAATACATTGTAGAAATTCGTGTTTATCGGATAGGCGCGTTGTCCGGCAATGTTTTCTACATCGCTGGCGAGAACGATTTGGTAATAGTTGCCGGGGGTTACAGCTACCTCTTGCGCTATTTGTGTGAGATTGGGATTTTGGTTGAAGCCGCCTTTGCTGCCGAAATCAACGATGCCGCACTCATTGGTTGTAAAATTGTTCGCGTTGTTGATGTACACATCAGATCCTCCGATGGTTTTCTGCTGATCGTTATTTACCAGATTGACCGTGATGGCATTGGCCGGAATTTGCGGTTCGTCGTCGTTGCTGCAGGCTGAAATGAAGAGGGCAGCCATGAACAGGAATGTAGTTGCAAGTTTATTCATAGTTTGTTTTGTTTTGTTTTGTTTCTCTGCCGGCTCTGCTGAGATGTTAGGGTTATATTGCAGAAGCGTGAGCCAGCTATGCCACCTCTTAAGTGAAGGTCGTAGGAAACCTTTGATGCAGATGTAACGATAGCAGCCCACGCTATATGCGGGAGAACCACTATGCTATCTCTTGCATCGGTCTGAAAATTTCCTACGTTTTCACTTACAAGATAAGCATAACGCTTCTTTTTCTTTTCTTATGTCTTTAGGCGGGTCGTCCCGCAGCTGACTGCAAAGGTAGCCAATTTCTGCGAGATATTCTTGTCATTATATGATTTTCTTTGGCGCATTGTATCCTGCAATCCTTTTGTTCTTGAATCAGTCTTTTACATTTGCCTGATCAGGGGGATGACGACCGTTTGGATGTTCTTTAAGTTCAGCCGGTGTTCGCCTTCGAACCATGCGGCGTTCCGATAATGCCTGATGTATTCGTTGTAGCCGTGCACAAGGGTATCGTAAGTGCCGAAAAGCGCATATGTGTTTTCCCTGTCAAAGTCGGTAATGTTTGTGAACTGGTTCGCTTCTGTTTCCCGGTACGCTTCACACAGTTCCGGTGTGATGGTGTACGTGGTTTCTCCGTCTTGCCGCGGAGAAAGGAACGGGTGCGGTCCTGGCTGGGTGCGCATGATGTCGGAAAGGTGGAAGGCCGGATTGACCAGTATTTTCTTGAATCCCCTGATTTGCTGTGCGAACATTCCTCCCATGGAAGTGCCTATCAGGATTTGAGGCTTCTCTGCTTCGCATACGCTATGCAGCAATGCCAGCGCTTCGTCGGGGTGTATGGGAAGATCGGGGGACAGGACATTGAAATCGGGAAGGTTTTCCCGCAGTTTTTGTGCGGTGGACGATGCTCCAGATGAGGACAGCCCATGGATGTACAATATTTTGTTTTTCATGTATCGGCGTTGTGTTTGAATGGTTTCTTGATTTTTCTGTAATTATACTCAATCTTTATAAGAAAATTGCGTGAAATCTGTTTTTTAACATTTGGCGGGGTGAGCCGGCGGAAGAAGCTGAAGTTCGATAAGCTGGTGTGCGGACAGGGCTGCAAGTGGCCGAAAGCCGGGTGAATCAGATGGACGGGGCGCATCCAGCCGTTTTTCTGGACGACTTGCAAAAGGAAATCGGCCGATTGAAAGTTTAGTGGAGAAAAATCCGTATATTCGCAGTGTTCAATAAAACCAACAGAATATGAATGGCAGGTTCTTATCAGCGGGAGTATTTATGGCCTTGATGCTTTCGTCATTGCTGGCTGGGCATCATGGATATTGCTGCGCCAAAGAGGCGATAGCGGCAGACCTGAATCAAGCATTGGTCCGCACACTGGAAGAAAAACGTGATAATTTTGTTTCTCAAGATACAATCAGGGCATATAGATGTCTTCGTGAAACGGCGAAGGGGAAAGTTTTGTTTGCCGTGGCTGACGAACGTTTCTGCAGAAACCTTATTGACGGGCGGCTGAGAAAGAAAGCTTTTGATGCTGCAGACGGACATTGTCTGAACGGAATGCAGGAAGCAGGCGTCATTGCCGGCGACACCATGCTGGTCAGCGACAAGGCTACGGGCGACACCTTGGCTGTCAAAGGGTATGTCCGTCTTTCGGCTGCCTCCGTGTTCAGCCTGTCCGACCAGCGTCTGTCGTTTGCTCTTGCGCTGTCTGCCTTGGCATGGCTGCTCTGTTCGTGGGTTGTCCTGCACAGACGGAGAGCAGAAGTGTTGGCGGATTCGGCCGTCTATGGCGGAATCTATTATTCTTCTGAAGATTGCTGTTTCCGCGACGCTTGCCACATGCCTGTCCGCCTTACTCCGATGCAGCAGCGGCTTCTGCTGATGCTGTGGGAGGCTCCTTCGCACTCGCTTGCCAAAGAAGAGATATGTGCGGCCTTATGGCCTAAGAAAGAGGATGCCAGCGATACGCTCTACACGCTTGTGAAGCGTCTGAAGCCGGTGGTAGAAGGTTGCAGCGACCTGAGGATCGTGGCTTACAGGGGGCGGAGCTATTCGCTGGAAATCAAACAGCTGTCCGATTGCCAGGAAAATGTCAGGAAGATGTCGGTATAGTTTCTGACTTTCTGCGGAAGAAGGACGTACTTTTGCGCTGAATCATAAAAACAGAAGCGCAATGAAACGTACATGTATGCTTTATGTGCTGCTGGCATTGTCCGTTCATTTGCCGGCCCAGCACGTTGACCGTGAAATATCCCTTCAGGAAGTGGAGGTGAAAGCGGCAAGAGTCATCCGCAAGGCTGACCGCCAGACAATCTATCCTACGGAAGTGCAGAAAAACTCATCCTCGTCCGGTTACAGCATTCTTCAGAAGCTGGCTCTGCCGAACATCCGGGTGGATGAAACCTCGTGCAGCGTATCGGCCGTCGACGGGAGAGGGACCGTACAGTTGCGTATCAACGGAATCATCGTCGGGCGTGATGAAATGCTGGCTGCAGATCCTTCGTCTGTAACCCGGATCGACTTCATTGATAATCCCGGGGTGAGATACGGTGAAGGGATTGTGTATGTTATCGACATCCGCACCAGGCGTGATGATGAAGGCTATACGGCAGGAGTCAGTCTGACCAACGCCCTTACCTCTAAAATCGGCAATGATCTGGTTTATGGAAAATGGAACAGGAAGAAAAGTGAAGTTTCTCTTAGCTACAGCTTCGGATATAAGGACTTTAAGGGAAACCGCATGAGCGAAACGGCGGACTATCGCCTCAATGACGGCTCAACATATGCCATCCGGCGCAATGACATCGCTTCGCGCAGCCGGAGTTTCAGCAACGACTTGCAGTTGAAGTATAATCTTGCCGATTCTGCCGGTTATGTTTTCCAGGTTTCGCTGGGCGCCCGGTTTTCGCATGTTCCGGACAACTTCAACCGCAAGCAGGTTACGGACGGGGACGAGGCTTATATTGCCACCCAGTATAAAGATGATGCCAGCTTATCTCCGACGCTTGATCTGTATTTCTTCAAGCAGCTTTCCGCCCGCCAGTCCCTGACTCTGAGTGCTGTCGGAACGTATATATCCACTTCGTTTGAGAGCAGATACGATGAAGGCTCGCCCTATATATATAATGTAGACGGCAAGACGTGTTCGCTGACGGGTGAGGCTGTCTATGAAAACCGTTTCAAGCCTTTTTCTTTTACCGCCGGGGTGAACTGCATGCTGAAGTATACGGCCAATACATATTCGGGGGACGTCACGTCTTCAAATCCGATGCACAACCGCAAGGCATACGCTTTTGCGGAAATCAAGGGGACGGCCGGTCCTTTCAGCTACGTGGCGGGCTTGGGAGGGAGTTACCTCGATTATCGCCAGCAGGAGCATTCGTACCGCTTCTGGCTCTTCCGTCCGAAGGTTACCGTCGGCTACAGTCCTTTCCGGGAACTGCAGCTGAAGTATGATTTCCAGATCAGCGAGCATGTTTCGCAAGTGGCGATGATCAGCAATACGGCTGTCCGGAACAACAGCATGGAGTGGACATTGGGGAATCCGGATATCCGTCCGAACAGTGAGCAGGAGCATACTTTTCAGGTGTCTTACACCCGCCCGCGGTTTCAGTCGTTTGTCCAGGCATATGGGAAAATCTGCCGCCGCCCGAACATGGCTACCTACATTCCCACGAGCGACAATCAGTTTGTCTATACGCAGATTAACCAGAAAGAAATCGACGTGCTCCATCTGATGCTTTATGCCAACTGCTGGGTTGTTCCTGAGAAATTGTCGCTGGGTGCTTCGGGCACGATGTTCAGGTGCTTTAATTTCGGCAACGACTATACGCATTGCCGCACGTTTTATATGGGAAGCGCCAATATGCAGGCGTATTGGGGAAAGTTCTCCTTCTCGGCTGCCTTTGACAGCGGCTGGCGTTTTATGGAGGGCGAAACCGAAAGCTTCAATGGTTCGTTTGCCCAGTTTTCTGCCTCGTATCGCCATAAGGAGCTGAATGTTTCTGTCAGTTGGCAGCAGCCTTTCGCCGGCCTCAACAGGCAGTTCCTGTCGGATGTGTACAACCGCTATGTGCGCAAAACCACCATGCTTCATTGTCCGGACCTGGGCAATCTGGTCAGCGTCAGCATTTCCTGGCGGATTTCGAAAGGGCGGAAATTTAAGGAAATAAAGCGGGGAATACAGCCGAAAGTCGATACGGATACGGGCATTCTGCGCTGACAGGCCGGATGCAAGAGTAAACAAATAAAGCGGACGAAAGGAAGGGTCATTTTTCTTTCGTCCGCTTTGTTTTTAATCAGTGATTTCAAAACGCACCTGCATGGAATAGTTCTTCTTGATGGTGCGGAAGTTGTCGAATGAGGCGGCATCGGATGACAAGACATTGCTTTGCGCAAACGGAAAAGCATTGCCGCTCTCTTGTTCCACGATGCGTATGACACCGCCCAACCTTTTACCCAATGCCTCCACCAAATAGGCTGCCTTCTTTTGGGCGGCTTTCAATGCTTCGATCTTTCCCTTTTGGTGGTAGGCAAGCATATCTTTGTTTTCCAGTTCGCCTATGCGCATGTTGTGGACACCTTTTGTATCAATGCGGCTGACGATTTCGTTTATCTGGTTAAAGTCGGTGAGGGTGATGTCGAGTTGCTTGGAAACTAAAAAGTCCTGCCCTTGCTGCCGCCAATAGTCGCCTACTTCCTGTGTCCGTATGGCATTTTGCGGGATGCCTGTTTCGGCAAGCACTTTTCTCAGTCCTTGTTCTATCTTTGATAAAGGCACTTTGGTGCGGTATTCTTCGGGCTTTGATTTCCCGTCAAATTCTTCCTCGAAGTATTCACGGATTTCAATCAGGTAATGAATCTTGTCGGGCACGATTTCTATTTCTGATGTACCTGTCACTTCGATGTAACGCTCGTTGGTTTGCGCTTGCAGCGAAAAGGTTGCTAGCAGGCTGATAACTAATGCTAACGCTCTTGTTTTCATAAAAATACTATTTGATTTCAAATTCTGCATTCAATTCTATGCTCTTTCCTGCCAAGCCGAAGGATTTGTTCATCCGGTATTTTCCTTTCGGCAAATGATAGTATTTCCCCACAGGAAAACGGAAACAATGCAACAACATGCCTTTATGCATAACAAATTCGTCGTCAGGCCATATCATGCAGGAAACTTTCATATTCGGGGAAACCCATTTCTCTCCATTCCAAATATCTATATCCCAATACCTCCCGAATGATAGTTGTGCGTTCGTTGGATTTGATACAAATAGATTGACGGCATGCACATTTTCCCCATATACAGAATGTTCCGCCCACATGGAAACAGGCTTGTTTTTGTATTCGTCTGGCAAGTCTTCGGCATACCAGAGGCAGCAATCCGGTATGTCGTAGACAATGGCATCTTTGTCCGGCAATGTATCTTGACTGCCTGTTTGGATGTTTGTAACCGTATCGTTTCCGCCAGTTATGGCCGGTCCTTCCGGTTGGGATTGTTGCCGCTTGTGGGTGCAACTCAGGCAAACGACGCTTGATAACAGTACAGACAAAATGAGCGATTTCATTGTATAAGCCCTCCTTTCTATCTAATGGTATCAAAGATAGCGAAAAGAAATAACTTAAGCAATTATCGGGAGGTGTGCCGAAATATAAATCAACTTTGTCATTGGCAGCAAAGCGGATCTCTCGGAAGAATCTGTATCTTCAGGTTAGAGATATACATCTCCAGCCTAAAGATCTGTATCCTCAGTCTGGAGATGTATGTCTTCAGGTTGAGGACAGACTTTTCTTCGGGAAGCTTCTGCCTTGTTTTTCCGTGCGTTTTGTCCGGTTGCAGAACGCGAAATAGGGCTTTGCATCGGAAAAAGATTGGATTTGCGCGAAAATATTGCCGTTCGGATTAGGTAAGTTGGACGGATGATTCGTATTTTCATAAAAAACGAAAGATTTTATGAAAGGTCTGTCTGTTATGTTAGCCTTGGCGGCTTTAGGTACATCATGTTTTGCTTCTGTGCCGGTGGAGTTGGATCTGACATCGCCCGGAGGCATGCATCATGTGAAGTTTTATGGAAAGAAATCCGATTCGGGAGCAAATGTGCTGTGTTATCGGGTGGATTTTAACGGAAAGCAGGTGGTGGAAGAGTCGCAGGCCGGCCTGCAGTTGGACAATAGGGTGTGGGAGATGGCTTTGGGAATGAGAAGCTTGCCTCAGCCGGAATTGTGGATGGACAGGATGGAGATTGATTCGGTGTCTTACACCAGGCACGATGCTGAATGGAAGCCGCTTTACGGAGAACGGAGCAGGGTGCGCGACCATTACAATGGGGGCACGCTGTATCTCTCCAGAAAAGACGGTTCGAACTACCGGCTGAATGTGGAAGTGCGTGCATACGATGAGGGCATAGGCTTCCGCTATTTCTTCCCTGAGCATCCGCAGGCTGTATTCCATAAGGTGACCGGGGATCTGACCGAATATACTTTCCCTGCCGGAACAATGGCGTGGGCGGAGCAGTGGGCGCAGGCGCATTTTGAATATCTGGATGTGAACGCGATAAAAAAGCCGGTAGAGCGGGCGCTTACGCTTGAACTTCCGAACGGAGTGTGGGCGGCACTTGCCGATGCGGACGTGGACGACTGGTGTCTGACCAAGTTTGTAGCTTCTTCTGACAAGCGGAACACGCTGGCTTCGGTCATGTACAGTCCGGTGGATGTGGTGACTTATTATGCCACTCCGTGGAAAGTGATCATGGCGGCAGACAGGCCGGGCGATCTGCTGGAGCATAACTTTATCATCGAAAACCTGAATCCGCCTTGCGAGATTGCTGACGCATCATGGATCAGACCGGGGAAGATCATGCGCGAAACGACCCTTACAAACGAAGGGGCATTCAGAACGATTGACTTTTGCGCGGAACACAACATTCCTTATATGCTGTTCGACTGGAAGTGGTATGAGCCTTGCACCTCGCACGACGGGGATGCCACAAAGGTGATTCCCCGGCTGGACATGCCCCGGATCGTTGCCTATGGAAAAGAGAAGGGAGTGGGCCTCTGGCTGTATGTCAACCAGCACGCGCTCCAGAAGCAGATGCGCGAACTGTTTCCGCTGCTCCATCAGTGGGGGATAGTGGGAGTGAAGTCCGGTTTTGTGCAGTATGCCAGCCACCGCTGGGCGACATGGCTGCACGACATGGTGCGCTATGCTGCCGAGAACAAGCTGATGATGAATATACACGACGAGTTCCGTCCGTCCGGGTTCAGCCGCACTTATCCCAATCTGCTAACCCAGGAAGGCATATTGGGCAACGAAGAGTTTCCGGACGCTACCCACAGCACCATTCTTCCGTTTACCCGCATGATAAACGGTGCCGCCGACTATACCATCTGTTACTTCGACAAGCGTCTGAAGAATACGCATGCCCATCAGCTGGCGGCGTCGGTCGTGTTCTACAGCCCGCTGACAACCATCTTCTGGTATGACAAGCCGGAACTTTATCATGGCGAACCCGAAATGGAGTGGTTTGAGAATCTGCAGACCGTATTCGACGAATCGCACGTGGTGGACGGTGAGCCGGGAAAGAACGTGACGATGGCCAGACGGCATGGAAACGAGTGGTTTGTAGGAATGCTTGCCAACAACGAGGGATCGGAAGAGGAGTTGGACCTGTCATTCCTCGACAAGAACAAGACTTATTTGGCTTATGTCTATACTGACGGAGGAGAGGAAATAAAGACTGCTACGCAGGTAAAATGTTCTTATCTGCTGGTGAAAGCTGATGAAACCATGCGCTTTGCATTGAAGCCGAGAGGCGGTGCTGCCCTACGCTTTGTGCCGGCGGATACGCAGACAGCCAAAAGATACAAGAAATATAAAGGTCAGACATTATGATGTGTAAAAAGATTGTGAAAGGATTGTTTTTGCTGGGCATTGCCGTGCTGTACGGTTCGCACGGGATACATGCCCAGTACAAGTCGGACGTTTGGGTTGCCGACTGCGAGGATGGTACGTATAAGAATCCGGTGCTTCATGCAGACTATTCCGATCCGGACGTATGTGCGGTTGGGGATGACTTCTTCATGACGGCATCCAGCTTTGGCTGTGCGCCCGGGCTTCCGATACTTCATTCGAAGGATCTGGTCAACTGGTCCATCGTGAACTATGCTTTGAAGAAAATAGAGCCGGCCGGCTTCTACAGCCAGCCTCAGCATGGCAAAGGGGTGTGGGCGCCGTCCATCCGTTTCCATAACGGGGTTTATTACATTTATTGGGGAGATCCTGATTTCGGAATCTTTATGGTCAAGGCCAAAGACCCTTTCGGCAAGTGGGACGAGCCGGTGCTGGTGAAGGAAGGAAAGGGAATGATTGACCCGTGTCCGCTTTGGGACGATGACGGGAAGCTTTATCTGGCTCATGCGTGGGCCGGAAGCCGGGCCAAGTTCAATAGCGTGCTCACGGTCTTTGAACTGAATGCGGAGGGCACGGCTCCCATATCTGATCCGGTTATGGTGTTTGACGGTAACGACGGAGTGAACCATACGATAGAAGGTGCCAAGTTCTACAAGCGGAATGGTTATTATTACATTTTCGCTCCTGCCGGTGGAGTGGTGACCGGATGGCAAGTGGTGCTCCGCTCCAGGCACGTATACGGCCCCTATGAGGTTAAGACCGTGATGGCGCAAGGAGATACGGACATCAACGGTCCGCATCAGGGCGGATGGGTGGATGCTTCCGACGGAGAATCGTGGTTCCTGCACTTTCAGGACAAAGGGGCTTACGGGCGTGTGGTGCATCTGAATCCGATGAAATGGATCGATGACTGGCCCGTAATCGGCAATGATTCCGACGGGGACGGATGCGGAGAGCCGGTAAGCCGCTACCGCAAGCCTTTGGCCGGAAAGCGTTTCCCGGTAGAAACTCCGGCTGAAAGCGACGAGTTCAATTCGCGCAAGCTGGGACTTCAGTGGGAGTGGCACGCCAACTATCAGGACGTTTTCGGATTTACTTCTGATATGGGATACATGCGTCTGTACGGTCATATACTTTCGGCGGATTTCAAGAACTTCTGGGAAGTGCCCAACCTGCTCTTGCAGAAGTTTCCTGCGGAAGAGTTTGTTGCTACGGCAAAGCTGAAAGTGTCGGCCAAAGACGACGGACAGAAGTCGGGACTGATTGTGATGGGCTGGGATTACGCTTATCTGGGTGTGGAGAAGCTGGGCGAGAAGTTTGTGCTCGAACTGACTGCCTGTAAGGATGCCGAGCAGGGTTCGCCTGAAGAAACTGCTGTGCTGGCGGTGTTGGAGCCGAGTGCCAGATACGAAGCTGGCTTGCGTCCGAACTATGAACGTGAGATCTATCTTCGGGTGAAAGTGGAGAAAAACGCCTTGTGCCGTTTCAGCTACAGCCTTGACGGAAAGACGTTCACAGAAGCCGGAAAGGTCTTTCAGGCGCGCCAGGGGAAGTGGATTGGGGCGAAAGTCGGACTGTTTAGCGTGGCTCCCTGCGGAAAAGAGCGCGGCTGGCTGGATGCTGACTGGTTTCATGTAGAAAAAGCAGAATGAAATTAAAGTAAACAGAGATATGATGAAACTGAGTAATGTATTGTTTGGCATGGGGCTGGCTGCTTTGTCGGCATGTGCCGGAGGAAAAACTGCATCGTCGGCTGGAACAGTCGATGTGGATAAGGAGCTTGCATATTGCGATGCGCAGGTGTGCCGTGCGTTGGACAGTCTGCACTGCGGTGATACCATTGACTATACGATGGAGCCGAGAAACATTTATCCGGGGGAGAGCAAGTGGAACTGCCGCAAGGCGACTAAGGAAGAATGGACGGCCGGATTCTGGCCCGGCGTGCTGTGGTATGACTATGAAGCGACCGGAAATGATTCCATCCGCAGGGAAGCGGAGAGATTTACCGGATCGCTGAAGTTTCTTGCTTCTGCTCCGGCATACGACCACGATCTGGGATTCCTTGTATTTTGCAGTTACGGGAACGGGTATCGTCTGACTCAGAATCCGGAATACAAGGAGGTGATTCTTGCCGTTGCCGATTCGCTGGCCGCCCTGTTCAATCCGAAAGTGGGAACAATCCTGTCATGGCCCCGCAATGTGGAAGTTTATGGAGGGCACAATACCATCATGGATAATATGCTGAATCTGGAAATGCTTTTCTGGGCGGCACGCAACGGAGGGGACAAGAAGCTTTATGACATAGCCGTTTCCCACGCCGATAAGACCATGGAGAATCAGTTCCGTCCGGACTATACTTCCTATCATGTGGCCGTATACGATACGCTGAGCGGAAAATGCATCAGGCAGTGTACGCACCAGGGATACGCTGACAGCACAATGTGGGCGCGAGGCCAAGCCTGGGCCATTTATGGATATACCATGGTGTATCGCGAAACGAAAGACCCGAAGTATCTGGACTTCGCGAAGAAGGTTACGGATGTTTATTTGGAACGCCTGCCCGAAGATTATGTGCCTTTCTGGGATTTTAGTGCTCCCGGCATTCCGGACGCCCCCAAAGATGCTTCTGCTGCCTGTGTCGTTGCTTCCGCCTTGGTTGAGCTTGCCGGCTATTGTGAGGGCGAGCTGCGGCAGAATTATATCGATGCGGCTGAAAGGATGCTGAAAAGCTTGAGCTCGGACAGCTACCAGTCGCGCGACAGAAATGTAGCTTTCCTCATGCATTCTACGGGGCATTGGCCTGCCAAGTCGGAAATAGATGCTTCGATCATTTATGCAGACTATTATTATATCGAGGCTTTGCTGAGGCTGAAAGCTTACCGCCAGTCACACTGATGGGCAAAAAAGGCGGCACTGGGTAAGCACCTGTTTTTCTTTCTTGGAATTCGGAGTATAAATAAAGGTTTGAAATGAAGGCACAAAGCACAGGAATCGGTGTATCTGAAGATTCATGCGGTTCTCTGCGGCTTTGTGCCTTTTGCATTTGCTCGCTTTGCCTGTGACATTCCTCTGCGGTATGCGGGAGTGTCTTTCGTGCAGCGTCGTTGAGGTTATTTCTTGTTTGCGTCAGCTTCTTTCAGCATTTCTTTCACGGCAGCCTCCAGTTGCTCGTCGGTTCCTTCCAAAGACTTTTCGGGAGAGTTGTAGACTTTGATGTCGGGCTCGAGCTGGTGATTTTCCATATAGTTTCCCCGCATGTCCATGCAGCCTACCTGCGGAATGCCGAACACGATGCTCGGGTCAATCTGGCGCTCCCACCACACGGCAGTCATGGTTCCGGGCACGGGCGTTCCTATCAGCTTGCCGATCTTCAGTTCTTTGTAAACCCAGGGGAAGCCATGTGCATTGCTGTAGTTGTCTTCACATACCAGTACGCATGAAGGCTTCAGCCATTTGTTGAACGGGTCGCTTCCGATGTACTGCCCTCTCGGCATGAAACGCTGATACTCCCTTCCGCTGAGCAAGGTGGCAAGATCATCGTGCAGCCATCCTCCTCCGTTGTGGCGGGTGTCTACGATGACAGCTTCCTTGTTGCGGTTACGGTCGCTCAGCAGTTCGCTGTATACGGTGCGGAAGCTCGGGCTGTCCATTCCTTTGACATGGACATAGGCGATTCGTCCGCCCGAAAGCTTTTCTACCATCTTCTCGTTCCGTTTCACCCAACGCTTGTAGAGCAGTTCCGACTGGCTGCCTTGGGAAATCGCCTTGACCGAAACGTTGAAACGTTTGCCGTTGGCCGGGTTATAGATTGCCAGGCGGACTGTCTTGCCTGCCTTTCCGTCAAGCATCGGATAATAGTCCGTATCTTTCAGCACGGGCTGTCCGTCGATCTTCTCGATGATGCATCCGGGCACGGCGTCTGTCTTCTTTACGGCGAAAGGTCCCTGGCTGATTATTTCTTTTATTTTCAAACCGTCGCCGGTGAACGTGTCGTCGAAGAATACGCCCAAGGCTGCGGTTGAAAGCGCTGCTCCCGGAGCGTAATAGCGTGCTCCGGTGTGCGAGCCGTTCAGTTCGCCCAACATTTCGCTCAGCATCTGCTGGAAATCGTAGTTGTTGCTGATGTGCGGGAGGAAACGGCGGTAGGTATCTCTGTAGCTGTTCCAGTCTGCGCCGTGCAGGTCTGCCACATAGAACTTGTCGAGCACTTGTTTCCAGATGTGGTCGAAGATATATTGCCTCTCCTCATACGGGCGGTAGTTGAACTCCGCTTCAAAATCCACCGGTTTCGTTTCACTCTTTCCTACATCGATTCTGCGGATGCCTCCGTTTGTGCAAAGGAAGATGTATTTGTTGTCTTTGTCTGACTCGAGCGATCCGTAGCCGATATTCTTTAGCAGAATCTTGGTTCTGTTTTCTTTCAGGTCGTGTTCCCACAGGTCGAATCCTCCCTCGAAAGAAGCCTGATAGTAGAGTTTGTCCCCTTTTTCAGTCAGCACCGCGTCGCCCAGGTGCGAAGAGTTTACGGTGAGCCGTATGATTCTGTCGCGGCAGTTTTCGAGATCGAATTCGAGCGGCTCAACTTCTTTCTTGTCGTCTTTCTTCTTTTCTTTTTTGTTTTTCTTGTCGGCAGCTTTGTCTTTCTTTTCTTCCTTCTCTTTCTTTTCTTTTTCCTCTTTTTCTTTTTCTTCAACCAGAGCCAGTTCTTCTTTGTTCATGCGGAAACGTTCGTATGCATCGAGGTCGAAGAACATGATATAGACATCGCTTTCGGCCCCCCAGCTTCCGTGGCTGCGGTATCCGGCGCGGTCGCTTTTCCATATCATCGCCTTGCCGCCGAGCACCCATTTGGCGTTTCCGTCGTTGTATCCGCTTTCGGTGAGGTTATGGATTTCCCCGTTTCCGGAAGCGTTTACCAGCGCCACATCCTTGTTGTTCCATCCGCCAGTGCCTATGTAGCCGCTTAGAAGCCATCTGCTGTCGGGGCTCCATTCGAACCACTGGTCGCCGTCGCTGTACGAATATTCGTATTTGCCGTCCATAACCGTATGTGCCGACTTGTTCTCCAGATTGAGGACGCGCAATGTTGTGCGGTTTTCAAGGTAAGCCACCTTCTTTCCGTCGGGGCTGAACTTGGGCTGGAAAGACGTTGTCTTGTTGTCTGTGAGCCGTTCTTCCTTGATTCCGGTGGCGTAGGTGAACATCTTTTCGTCCTTTTCGGTGAGCGAAGAGCGGTAAATCTGCCACAGGCCGTCGCGTTCGGAAGCGTAGACAAGGCTTCTTCCGTCGGGCGAAAAGCTGAGGCTCCGTTCCTGTTCGGGGGTATCTGTCACTTTCTTTGTCGTTCTGTAGTCGGTTGCTGTTACGAATACATCGCCGTGCAGGATGAAGGCTATTTCCTTTCCTTCGGGCGACACGGCGATTTCTGTAGCTCCGTATGTCCTTATCTGCCGGATGACGTTCTGTTCGCTTTGGTCGGTGATGATGCTGATTTTAAGCTTTTCCGGCTGCTGTCCCTCTTTCAGCGTATAGATTTCTCCGTTGTAGCCGTAGCAGAGCGTGCCGTTGTCTGCTGCGGTAAGAAAGCGTACCGGATGTTTGGCATGGTGCGTCAGTTGCTTTTCACCGCTTCCATCGATGTTGCGTCTGTATACGTTGAACGACCCGCTCTTTTCGCTCAGATAATAGAACGACTGGCCGTCGGCGCTCCATACGGGTGTGCGGTCTTCGCCGTTGAAGTCGGTGAGCCTGGTGTATGAGCGTTTGCCTCCGTTTTGCGAACTCATCCAGATGTCGCGCGTGATGGAAGAGGTGTGGTGTTTGCGCCAGGCATCTTCGTAGCCTTTCTTGTCGTGGTAGAGCAGCGTGGTTCCGTCGCTTCCGACGCTGATGTCTTCCATCGGTATGGAAGAGTAGAGGCTTGGGCGTCCGCCCTCCGTACTTGTCAGGTATACCTGGGGAAACTGTGCGCTGGGGAAGGTGATCGCCTGCGCGTCGGGCATCAATGTGGCCTGAAACAGGATGTGTCCGTTGTCCAGGAAAGCTATGGGCGTTTCGTTTCCCGAATGGGTTGTGATGCGTTTGGGCACGCCCCCTTCCTTTCCTACGATGTACACGTCCATGCTCCCCCTCCGGTCGGAGGCGAAAGCCAGGCTTTTTCCGTCGGGACTCCATACGGGGTGCGTGTCGTAGGATGCGTTAGTTGTCAGTTGTGCGGCCTTTCCTCCTTGTGCCGGCACTGTAAAGATATCTCCCTTGTAGCAGAAGGCAACGGTGCTTCCGTCGGGCGATATGGCGCAGTGCTGCATCCATAGAGGCGGCTCTTGTGCATTGGCGGCCAAAACCATAGCCGTTCCTGCAAGAATGAGCAGTTGTTTTTTCATCATGTTTTGTCTTTATTGTAATTTGAATATTGAATGGTCTGCTTTGGAGTAACCAATGAAGCCACGGAAACGCAGAGAGTCTGTTTGGTCATCCGTTGAAGTGAAACTCTGTGTTTCCGTGGCTCCGTGTTCTGATGTGCGCTTCTGCGCGTTTCCTTCCGGTCCGGGCACGTGCGTCCCGTTCTTATTTCTTTTTCCGGTTGAAGAACGCGCGGATGCGTTTCAGTATCATCATCCCCGTCCGTATGCCGTCGTATGCGGCGATTCCGGCATTGATGTGCTGCATGAGGTTTTCCGCCTTGTTTTTGCTCTGCTGCGGCGTGAACAGTTCTTGGGTCAGGCTCAAGATCCGTTCTTTTGACTCTTTCAGCTCCTGTTTCTTTTTAGCTCTTAGTTGCGATATAAGCTGCACGCTGTATTGCGCAGGCATCATTTCTTTGATTTCGTTCATTGTTCTTTCTTTTCGGTTGTGTCTTCAAGGAAGAGTTTGGCGAGGAAATTCACGATAGGCCGGAATATCCATTGTTTTCTCATGCGGTATACCGCGGCTCCCAGCAGCAGGATGACGCCTCCGATAACGGCGTATGCTCCGATGAGGCTTCCCACAACGGGTTCGAGGGCATAGACCAGCATGAATGAGAAATAAAACAAAGCCATCATGCCAAGGACAATAAGTATCAGAATCAGGATGAGTGTGGAGAGCAGCACAGTCAGTTTTTCCACGATGTCGAGTTTGATATACTGCCCCTGAAGTTCGATATACTTCTTGATTTCCTTTACAAGACTTTCCAGGTTGTTTATGCTGTTTTCGTTTGCAAACATGTCATTCAGTTTGTTTAGGGTGGCATTCCGGATCCTTTTCGGAAGGGAGTGGAATTGCGGATATTCTGTATGTTCGTTAAGAGCCTAAAAGCAGGGTGTGCCAAAACCTGAGTTTTGCCACACCCGGTTGTACTTTCGCAAAAAAATCAGTCAGCATCTTTCACTTCCGAAGCGATCTGGTCGACCAGGTCGTCCATCTCGTCACGGTTCAGACGGATGCCTTTTTTACGGAGAACTTCCGCTATTTTTCTACGAGTGTCGGCTCCTTTTTCCGGAGCGAACAAAAGGCCCGCTGCTGCTCCCAGGGTAACACCGCCCAGAAATGCAGCTACAATACTTAATGCTTTCATAATTTAATCATTTAAAAGTTACACAATACAAATCTAATAATTAATCCTGTTAAACGGTACATTTTCGGATGGAAAATGGACTTCCGTTATCAAAAGAATGCAATCTTAACAGATTTTAATAGAAAACCTCTTTTTATATTGCTACTTTTGCCAAAAAATATTTGACGAGAATCCAATTAAGATTATAAACAACATGAAAAAAGTAGTTGTATTGGGAATGGCATTGTGCACGGCACTTGCGTTCTCTTCTTGCAAATCGAGTGAAAGCGCATACAAGAAAGCTTATGAAAAGGCAAAGCAGATGGAACTGGCTGAGGCTCAGAATGCCGCGGAAACTCCCGCTGAGGCTCCGGCCGTAGAAGCCGCTCCGGTGGTTGAAACAACGCCCCAGCCGGCTGTCACTACAGCTCCTGTGCGTGAGGAAAAGGTGGAACTGGTTTCGGGCGACGGGCTGAAGGCGTACAGCGTTGTGTGCGGAAGCTTCGGAATCAAGGCCAATGCCGACGGACTGAAAACATGGCTCGACGGAGAAGGCTATAATGCGAAAGTGGTGTATAATGCACAGCGCAACATGTATCGCGTGGTGGCAGCATCCTTCGACACGCGCGACGAGGCTGCCCGTGCAAGAGATACTTTCAAGGCCAAATACCCGAGCCGCGAAGACTTCCAGGGAGCATGGCTTCTGTATCGCCTCTGATAAATAGTTGATTAGTAATATTTTGTATTCAATATTTCTTGATTGAAAGCGATGGTATGGCTACTGTCGCTTTTTTTTGTATCTTTGCTGCCGTTAAAAATGATGAATTGGATTAGGTTATGAAATTTTTTAAAGTAATCTCGGGGCTGGCTCTGCTTGCGTTTCCTTGCATGATGAGCGCCCAGGAAAAGGTGGTTCCCCTGAAATACGGTGACATGGAGCAATGGGTTACCCGCAGGATACATGAGTCGGGCATCATAGGCGGAAAGACAAAGCTGCTTTATGAGCTGGGGCCTACGCAGGAGATTGACGGAAACATTGCATACGTCAATCAGGGAGGCTCGCCGTGGGGGAACTCAAACGTGATGGCCAAGGTTATGGGAATTGTAAAGACCAATACAAGCGTATATCCGGAAAAGCGTGAAACGGGCGGTCACTGCGCGCGCCTTGAAACACATATCGAGAGCGTGAAGGTGCTGGGGCTGGTGAACATCACGGTGCTTGCTTCGGGATCGCTGTTTCTCGGCGACATGAAAGAGCCGATTACGGGAACCAAGGACGGAGAAAAGGCCTTGAACTCGGGAGTTCCGTTCACCTCGCGCCCGAAGGCGGTGCGCTATGACTACAAGGTGCAGATGTCGGGTGAGCCGAACCGCATCCGGCAAACCGGTTTCAGCCGCAAGTCGACGGTGGAAGGGCAGGACTGCGCGATTATGACCTGTTTCCTTCAGAAGCGTACGGAAGACAAGGACGGAAACATCATCGCCAAGCGCGTGGGTACGGCGGTTGTGCGCTACAGCAAGACAGAAGGCTGGCATAACGGAGCCACGTATGAAATCAGCTATGGCGACATCACGCACGACGCGCATTACGACGCCGGACTGATGGGCTTGGGCGCCGGACATTATTACGCGCGCAACAGCAAAGGCGAGAGTGTGCTGATTCAGGAGAACGGCTGGGCCGGGGCGGATGAAAAGCCCACCCACCTGATTCTTCAGTTCACCTCCAGTTTGGGAGGGGCGTTTGTTGGTTCTCCCGGCAACAAGATCTGGGTGGATAACGTGAGTCTGGTGTATTGATCTGATTTGTGTTCTTTTCAAAAATAGGGATCGTGGCGGCTTGTAACCGCCACGATTTTTTTGCATGTGTGCGAATGTCTTTCTGACATAATGCAAATCCGGAGGCGCGAGAATCGCTCCTTTCCTCCCGGCCGGGCATCAGGCTGGAAGGAATGCAGGGAAATGCTTCGTGCTGTTGCCATGTATTTTCCCTTTCCGGGCTGTTTGATGGCTTTTTGGTCTTTCTTCCGGCCTTTTGGCTTCTTCGTGTTTGGTATGTCCTCTTTATCCTTTCTTCCTGCCTTTTGGGGCGGTGCGTGAAGAAGGTATGCTCCAGCGGAAAATTCCCGTCCTTTTCAAGTTTTTGAGCCTTTCTTTTCAGTTGGTGTGACGTGTGCGGAGGTTTTTGCAAACATGTCGGGACATTTTCGGTCGGATGTCCCGTCATTTTCCGATGTCTGTTGGGATATTTTGCAAGTTTGTTTCGGTATATTGCTCCCGTTACAGGGCTTCTGAAGGGGGTTGGTGTTCGTGTTTGTTAAGAAATCCCTCCTGGAACGGAAGATTCTGCTTCGTTGCATGTAAGTGTAATGTGCGTTTTTGTGTCTTTGTGTTTGATAATTGTCGCTTTCTGTGTTAAAATGCCGGAATAATGTTTCTGCGTTTTTTTCTTGGACATTAGCGGATTTTTTCTTTTCTTTGTATAAACAGACAAACCTTAAAGATATGAGAAGCATCTGTTTTTTTCCGCTGTTGCTCCTGTTCCCGGGTCTGAAGGCCCAGGATGTGAAGTTTGATATCACGCTCAAGGGAGACACATTGAATTATACGGTTGTCAATGATACTCCAAATGATATATATTTGGTGCAATATGGTAACTTTAATCCGGATAGAGGTTCGCATTGTTATGTTTACTATAAGGATACTGACGGATATGTCGGTGAGGTGTCATTTGTATTGATAGAAAAAATGGGCTTTTTAATAAAATCCGGAACTTGTTTCAGCCGTGACATTGATCTTTCGGAACTTGACAGGCAACGCCTTGTGAGAATCTCTTGTCGGGCAGCGATTGTGATGAAGGATGGGCATGGCAATCCTTATATAGAAAGGTTTGATAGAAGTATAGCTTTCTGAATCATGTTTTGCTTCTTTGATTTATGAAAGGCATCAGCGATGAGAGCAGGTGACGGTATTGTGATATGGAGCAAGGCGGCAGGGAGTATGTCTTCTGGAACATGGATGTGCCGGATACAGACGTTGGCTGGCTTGATAAAAATAGAAGTATGAAAGCTTTTTTGTTTACAGTGTTTGTTTTGTTTCCGTTTGTGGCATTTTCACAAATAGAAACGCATTTGTCTTTTAACCGGACAGACCGGACGTTGGTTCTTGTTGTGAAAAACAATACGGACAAATTGTTCCGCTTATGTCCTTCTTTTGGGCAGAATTATTATGAGCCGGGAACTGCTTCTTTTGTTATTTTGCAGTATAAGGATTTGGATGGCAAACTTCTTTTCAAGAAATCGCTTTTTGTTTTTAATTGTCAGCCGGATGCTTCTCAATATGTGATTGGCATGTTTCTTTTCAAGTACGGTGAAAACAAGTATGTTTATGACTTGGAGGAATTATATAAGGGTAATATGAATGATATTTATGAAGTAGAAGTCCATGTTCAGATAGAAGCTGTATCTTTGAAGGACAAGAAAGATGTTTACAAGGAAAAAATGGACAGGATATTGCGATGGTAGGCCTGTGCTGGCTGACTTTTAATGGTTTGGATGAATAAATATATGAAATGAAGGGGCAATAGCAAGAGGACATGATTTCTAACCTAAACGTGTGCAATTATGAAGAAGTTAAAATTGATATGTTTCTGTATGCTCTGTTTCTTTCCTGCCTTGTACCTTAAAGGTCAGGATGTAGACTTCAGTGTGGCAAGGGATGGAAACGAAGTGATTTACAAAGTTGTTAATCATGGAGAAAAGTTTGTATTGTTGCGTGAAACTTATGTGAATTTGGGTACCGGTTCCCATCTTTTTATACGGTGCAAGAAACCGGACGGCAAGATTTGTGATTATATTTTGCCGGTGCAGAACAAACAGATTATAAAAGTAGAACTGGGAGAAAGCTATGTCCGTACCATTGACATATCCAGTTATATTCCGGATGGAATTATTGAAGAAATCAGTGCCGTTGCCAGCTTGTCGTTTCGGGATGAACAGGGCAGGTATAAAATTGTCAGGATGGAGAAAGAGATTCCGTGAGTCTGCATATGGGCTATATGTCCCAAAACTTCTGCCGGATACAGATGAAAGCGGATGGGTTCATTTAAATAATTAGGGCAATGAAAGAACTTTGTTTGGCAAGCAAGGCGCAGGAAGTGAAAATCGACTTTTACTTGACGTATGACAAGTCGAAAGTGTGTTTCTGGTGCGGTACCGTAAATTTAACGAGGGAACACTTCACATTGTTCCCTTTATTATAAAGGTAAGGATGGGCAGACAGGTGTGATCTCGTTTGCCTTGACAGACCGTATCTTCTTTTTGCTCCGCCCGGATGCTCGTTTCAGCTGTGGCTTTGACATTGCAGAAATTGAAAGACAGAAACTTGTGGAAATATCCGGCAGAGCAGCCGTAGTGGCGGAAGACGGGCAAGGCAGGTCGGTCATAAAGAATCTGGATAAAAAGCTGAAGTTCTGATATTGTGTTTGTTTGCAAAGGTTTGAGATATGAAGTATTTTTTTGCTGTAGCATATATGTGTTTCTTTTTCCCGTTGAGAGGGCAGAATGTCAGTCTTGATATAAAGGTGGATGGCGATGTTCTGGTCTATGAGGTAGAGAATGGCACGCCTTATTATTTGATGTTATTCTATACCGGCGAAATGAATCCCGGCGGCGGATCTTATTGTTTGGTTAATTATGAATATGGCAATAGCAGAAGGAGTGATTTTTTGGAGGCGGATAAGCGCGCTATAAGGATTGAACCGGGCGAGAAGTATATTCGGAAATTTGACATTTCGGAGTATATGAATTATAAAGTTATAGATATAAGCGCAAGGCTGCTATGGCCGTAAAGGATGAAAGCGGGCGGACAAAGCCTTTGAAACTGAGAAAAAGCATTTCTTTTTAGGTGACGGGCCCGTATGACCGTTATTTCCCGCTTCAATTGAAAAGCGGAGATTGCAATTTTACAAACATGTTTCAGTGAGGTTACGATTTTCGTACCTATATATATAATAAAGCAGAGCTGGCTGAATATTTTAATCAATTTTTATTGTTTTCGTGCTGAGCTTTGGAAAGAATTCCTTATTTTTGCATCGCAGTCGGGGAAAAGAGGACTGCAACAGACAAACAGGAGAGTGTTTATAAAGTTTATTATAAAACCTTTTAAAGTTAAACAAAATGATTAAAGTAGGTATTAACGGTTTCGGTCGTATCGGCCGTTTTGTATTCCGTGCTGCTCAGAGCAGAAACGACATCCAGATCGTAGGTATTAACGACTTGTGCCCGGTAGATTACTTGGCTTACATGTTGAAGTATGATACAATGCACGGCCAGTTCAACGGTACTATCGAAGCTGACGTTGAAAATAGCAAGCTGATTGTTAACGGTAAAGAAATCCGTGTAACTGCAGAAAAGAATCCGGCTGACCTGAAGTGGAATGAAGTAGGTGCAGAATATGTTGTTGAATCAACAGGTTTGTTCCTGACTAAAGAAAAAGCTCAGGCTCACATCCAGGCTGGCGCTAAATATGTAGTTATGTCAGCTCCGTCAAAAGACGATACTCCGATGTTCGTTTGCGGCGTTAACGAAAAGACTTACGTTAAGGGTACTCAGTTCGTTTCTAACGCTTCTTGTACTACAAACTGCTTGGCTCCGATCGCTAAGGTTCTGAACGACAAGTTCGGCATCGTAAACGGTTTGATGACTACTGTTCACTCTACAACTGCTACTCAGAAGACAGTTGACGGTCCTTCTATGAAAGACTGGAGAGGTGGTCGCGCTGCTTCTGGCAACATCATCCCGTCTTCTACAGGTGCTGCTAAGGCTGTAGGTAAAGTTATTCCTGAACTGAACGGCAAACTGACAGGTATCTCTATGCGTGTTCCGACTTTGGACGTATCTGTAGTTGACCTGACTGTAAACTTGGCTAAGCCGGCTACTAAAGAAGCTATCTGCGCTGCTATGAAGGAAGCTTCTGAAGGTGAATTGAAGGGTGTACTGGGCTACACAGAAGATGCAGTTGTTTCTTCTGACTTCCTGGGCTGCACTTTGACTTCTATCTTCGATGCTAACGCAGGTGTTTACTTGACTGATACTTTCGTTAAGGTTGTTTCTTGGTATGACAACGAAATCGGCTACTCTAACAAAGTATTGGATCTGATCGCTCACATGGCTTCTGTAAACTGCTAATCAGTTATAACAACCATATAGCGAAAGCCGTCTGATTTTTCAGGCGGCTTTTTTTGTGCACTTGTGTGTGGAATGCGCAGAAAAAGTTATCTTTGCCGTCAGAACCTTTCGTTTGGAGTATGGAGTATGATTTGATTGCGATATTAGGCCCTACAGCTTCCGGAAAAACATCGCTGGCAGCTGCTCTCGCGCGGCGGATGGATACGGAAATCATCAGCGCAGACAGCAGGCAGGTGTACAGGCGGATGGATCTGGGAACGGGAAAGGACCTGGACGACTATGTTGTCGGCGGGAAGCGGATTCCCTGTCATCTGATAGACATTGTGGAGCCTGGCTATAAATACAACGTGTTTGAGTACCAGCGGGATTTTCTGGCGGCTTACGAAGATGTTCGAAGCAGGGGAATGCTTCCGATCTTGTGCGGAGGCACGGGAATGTATCTTGAGTCGGTGCTGAAAGGTTACCGGCTGCTTCCTGTACCTGAAAATCCGGAACTCCGCCGGCGTCTGGCAGAGAAGTCGCTTGAAGAGCTGACCGGGATTCTTGCAACGTATAAGAAACTTCATAACTCGACGGATGTGGATACGGTGAAGCGTGCAATCCGCGCCATAGAGATCGAGGAGTATTACAGGCAGCATCAGGTGGAGGAAAGGGCTTTCCCCGATATCAGAAGCCTGGTGGTAGGTGTCGGAATCGGCCGTGAACAGCGGAGGGAGAAGATAACCCGCAGGCTGAAACAGCGGCTTGATGAGGGCATGGTTGACGAGGTGAAAGCCTTGCTTGCGGACGGAATCAGCCCGGAAGACCTGATCTATTATGGACTGGAATATAAATACCTGACTTTGTATGCTATCGGGCAGCTCACCTACGAGGAGATGTTCGCCCAGCTGGAAATTGCCATTCATCAGTTTGCCAAAAGGCAGATGACCTGGTTCCGCGGCATGGAAAGGAGGGGATTCACCATTCACTGGATCGATGCGGCACTGCCGTTGGAGGAGAAACTGGAACAGATAGAGAATTTATTAAAATAAGAACGATTATGGCGGTAGAACCGAACAGATGGGGGATTGTCTACAATCCCAAGGCAGGTACTCGGAAAGCGCAGCGCCGGTGGAAGAATATCCGTGAATATCTGGACGAGCGCGGCGTGAAGTATGATTATGTGCAGTCGGAGGGCTTCGGCTCAATTGAGCGTCTGACGCGGACACTGGCCAATAACGGATACCGCACGATAGTGGTGGTGGGAGGAGATGGCGCCATCAACGATGCGGTGAACGGCATTATGGGATCGGATGCGGAAGACAAGTCTTCGATAGCGCTGGGCATCATACCGAATGGCATCGGCAATGACTTCGCCAAATATTGGGGGCTGAGTGCGGATGACTACAGACTTTCGGTAGACGTGCTTATCAACCGGCGCCTGCGAAAGGTCGACGCCGGCGTCTTTTCTTACTTCGACGGAGAGAAGCACCAGACGCGCTATTTTCTGAACGCTGTTTATATGGGCCTCGGAGCGCGGATCGTGCGCATAACAAACGAAACCCGCCGTTTTTGGGGAATCCCTCTGTTTTCGTATCTGTCTTCTCTTTTTCTTGTTGCCTTTGAACGGAAACTTTATCGGATGCATCTGAGAGTGAACGACGAGCATATCCGGGGACGTGTCATGGCTGTTGCGATAGGCAGTGCCTATGGGTATGGGCTGACTCCCAGTGCGGTGCCCTATAACGGCTGGCTGGATGTGTCGGTGGTTTACCGTCCTGAACTCAGGGAACTGATATCCGGTTTGTGGATGTTGCAAAAGGGAAGGCTGCTGAATCATAAGATTGTGAAGCCTTATCGTACGCGTTGTGTGAAAATCCTTCGGGCGCAGAATGCGGAAGTCAGCCTTGACGGACGCTTGTGGCTTGACCGCCATTTCCCGATAGAGGTGACCATCGCTCCCGAAGCGATAACTTTGATAATACCTAATTGATATATGATAAAGTCAGTAGCTGATTTGTGCCGGGGAGAAAATTTCTTCCTGCTGGCAGGCCCTTGTGTCATTGAGGGCGAGGATATGGCTCTTCGGATTGCCGAAAGAGTGGTGAAAATAACCGACAGACTGAAAATTCCTTATGTGTTTAAGGGGTCCTACCGGAAGGCGAACCGTTCGCGCCTGGATTCGTTTACGGGTATCGGCGACGAAAAGGCATTGAAGGTGCTCGCAAAGGTGCGCGATACATTCGGGGTGCCGGTAGTGACGGATATACATGCCGCAGAAGAGGCTGAAATGGCTGCCGGCTATGTGGATGTCCTTCAGATACCTGCTTTTCTCTGCCGTCAGACTGATCTGCTGGTGGCTGCCGCAAAGACCGGAAAGATCGTTAACATAAAGAAAGGGCAGTTCTTGTCGCCTGAAGCGATGAAGTTTGCGGCGGATAAGGTGATGGAAGCCGGGAATGATCAGGTTATGCTTACGGAAAGAGGAGTTACGTTCGGGTATCAGGATCTGATTGTGGATTATCGCGGCATTCCTGTCATGCAGTCGTTCGGGCATCCGGTGATTCTGGACGTCACCCACTCGCTGCAGCGTCCGAACCAGACTTCGGGAGTGACGGGAGGCATGCCGCAAATGATCGAAACCATAGCGAAGGCAGGAGTGGCTGTCGGCGTGGATGGCCTGTTTATGGAAACTCATGAAGACCCTTCCGTGGCCAAAAGTGACGGAGCGAACATGCTCAAGCTCGACCTGCTGGAAGGATTGCTGGAGAAATTGGTGCGCATCCGCCAAAGTCTTTAACTATTGTGGCCGCAGTTTCGATAAAAAACTATATCTTTGCGCAAATTAAAATGACGACAATCGTTTAAAATAGAGAAAGATATGCTTACTATTAAACAAATTACGGAGGATACCGACAAGGTTGTCCGCGGGCTTGAGAAAAAGCACTTTGCCAATGCGAAGGCAGCCATCGCTCAGGCTATTGAATTGAATGACAGAAGAAAAAAGGCTCAGAGTCAATTAGATAATAACTTGGCGGAAGTGAACTCTACCTCCAAAAGCATCGGCGCGCTGATGAAAGAAGGGAAAAGCGCCGAGGCTGAAGCTGCCAAAGCGCGTGTGGCTCAAGTGAAGGAAGCCAACAAGGCGCTGCAGGAGGAAATGGACAAGGCTGCCGAGGATTTGCAGAATCTGCTTTATACAATCCCGAATGTGCCTTATGACGAGGTGCCCGAAGGACTTACGGCCGAAGACAATGTGGTGGTGAAGATGGGAGGAATGGAAACGGAACTTCCGAAGAATGCGCTGCCGCACTGGGAGCTGGCAAAAAAATACGACATTATCGATTTCGATCTGGGTGTCAAGATTACGGGCGCAGGCTTCCCTGTATATAAAGGTAAGGGGGCCCGTCTGCAGCGTGCGCTCATTAATTTCTTCCTTGATGAAGCAAAGGCTTCCGGATATACTGAAATCATGCCTCCTACAGTGGTGAATGCGGCTTCGGGATATGGTACGGGACAGCTGCCCGACAAGGAAGGGCAGATGTACCACTGCAATCTGGACGACCTTTATCTGATTCCTACGGCTGAAGTTCCTGTTACGAACATTTACCGTGATGTGATCCTGGATGAGAAGCAGCTTCCTATTAAGAACTGTGCTTATACGGAATGTTTTCGCCGTGAAGCCGGCTCTTACGGAAAGGATGTGCGCGGGCTGAACCGTCTGCATGAGTTCTCTAAAGTGGAGCTGGTGCGTATCGATACTCCGCAGCATTCAAGACAGTCCCATCAGGAGATGCTGGACCATGTGGAAGGCTTGCTGAAGAAACTGGAACTTCCTTACCGTATTCTTCGTCTTTGCGGCGGGGACATCAGCTTTACGGCTGCCATTTGCTATGACTTTGAAGTATATTCAGAGGCTCAGAAGCGTTGGCTGGAAGTCAGCTCCGTTTCGAATTTCGACACTTATCAGGCAAACCGTCTGAAATGCCGTTACCGTACGGCCGACAAGAAGACGGAACTTTGCCATACATTGAACGGTTCCGCACTGGCTTTGCCGCGTATCGTTGCCGCATTGCTTGAAAACAATCAGACGCCGGAAGGCATCCGCATTCCGAAGGCTCTGGTTCCGTATTGCGGGTTTGACATGATTGACTGATATTTCTTCATAGAGTTTGCCTGGGCGGCACAAGACTGCGGATGATTCTGTATGCTTGTGCCGCCTTTTGTATGTCTTTTTGTTTGGTTGTGTTCGTGATAAGGCATTGGAAGTGCCTATAAATGTGTTGTGTAGCATAAATTTGTTGTTCGTTTGTATCTTTTTAAACTAAAACGTCAGTTGCATGAGAAAAAAAATGCAATTTGGTTTTGATGTTTACATTTAATTGCTAATTTTGGGGTGAAATAAAGTGAAAAACTTATTTTGCATGGGATTATTAATTTATAACCTTAATATACAGCTATGAGTTATTTACGTTTTGATAAAACTCTTATGACAAATCTGGAGGAATCTTTGACGAGGGAGATTCTCCGAACCAATCGCTCTGGAGCTTATCACTGTTCTACGATTGTAGACTGCAATACGCGCAAATATCATGGTTTGCTTGTCATTCCGGTTCCGGAACTGGATGATGAAAATCATGTGTTGCTGTCTTCGTTGGATGAAACTGTGATACAGCATGGTGCTGAATTTAATCTGGGCATCCATAAGTACGGCGGCGGTACATTCAGTCCTCGTGGTCACAAATACATTAGAGAATTCGACTGTGAGAAAGTTCCCACAACCATTTATCGTGTGGGAGGGGTTGTGCTGAAGAAAGAAAAAGTATTTGTTCATCATGAAAACCGTATCTTGATCCGCTATACGCTGGTTGATGCGCATTCGGATACGATCCTTCGTCTGCGTCCTTATCTGGCTTTCAGAAGCGTGCGTCAGTATACGCATGAGAATTCGCAGGCCAACCGCCATTACGATGAGGTGGACAATGGAATAAAGACATGCATGTATCCGGGCTATCCGGAACTTTACATGCAGTTCAGCAAGAATGTCACTTTCCATTTTGAGCCGGACTGGTATCGCGGCATCGAGTATCCGAAGGAGCAGGAGAGAGGCTATGACTTCAATGAAGATCTTTATGTGCCCGGGTATTTTGAAATGAGCATCAAAAAAGGGGAGTGCATCACTTTTTCCGGGGGCATATCTTCCATTGATACGGGATCGCTTAACGAATTGTTTGCCAAGGAAGCTGAAAGGAGAACACCTCGCGACAACTTTAAGAACTGCCTGATAAACTCGGCTCATCAATTCTTGAACAAGCAGGGCGAGGAGTCCTATCTGCTTGCCGGTTATCCGTGGTTCAAGTGCCGCGCCCGCGACGAGTTCGTATCTCTTCCGGGACTGACACTCTCAATAGGGGAAGTTGAGAAATTTGAGAAAATAATGGATACGGCTGTCAAATGTGTCTATGCATTCATTAACGGGGAAGACTCAGCATTGAAGATGACGGAAATCGAACATCCGGATGTGCTGTTGTGGATGATGTGGACAGTTCAGCAGTATGCTAAATTTACATCAAAGGAGGCGGCAAAAAACAAGTATGGACAACTGATAAAGGATGTAATGAATTATCTTGTTTCCGGAAAACATCCTAATCTGGAGGTTCATGCCAACGGACTGGTTTATTCAAACGGGCGTGAAAAAGCGATTACGTGGATGAACTCGACAGCAAACGGCAGGCCGGTTGTGCCGCGTACAGGCTATATCGTTGAGTTCAACTCGCTTTGGTATAATGCGCTTCGTTTTGCGGCTGACCTGCTGGCGGATGACCAGGACTTCGCTGCCGGCTTGCAGGGCATCTATGAAAAGACTGCTCCTTCTTTCGTTGAAACGTTCTTGAACGAGTATGGCTATCTGCTTGATTATGTAGACGGAAACATGATGGACTGGAGTGTCCGTCCGAATATGATCTTTGCCGCTGCGCTGGATTACTCTCCGTTGGATGCAAAACAGAAGAAGGGCATTGTCGATATCGTGACGAAAGAACTTCTGACTCCGAAGGGTATCCGTTCGTTAAGTCCGAAGAGCGGAGGCTATAATCCGAACTATGTGGGCCCGCAGATCCAGCGTGACTATGCTTACCATCAGGGAACTGCATGGCCGTGGCTTGAGGGATTCTATCTGGAAGCTTATCTGCGCATTTACAAACGGAGTGCGGTGTCGTTCGTCGAACGCCAGATGATCAGCTATGAAGACCAGATGACATGCCATTGCATCAGTTCTATTCCGGAATTGTTTGACGGTAACCCGCCTTTCCAGGGACGAGGCGCTGTTTCGTTTGCCATGAATGTGGCAGAGATTCTGCGGACATTGAATTTACTCGACAGATACAATAATCAATAAGGAAGGAGGAAGCTATATGAAAGTTTTAATGTTTGGATGGGAATTTCCTCCTCATATCTTGGGAGGTTTAGGTACCGCAAGTTATGGCCTTACTCATGGACTGGCGCAGCAGTCGGACATGGAGATCACTTTCTGCATTCCGAAGCCGTGGGGTGACGAAGACCAGAGTTTTTTGAAAATTATCGGCATGAACAGTGTGCCTATCGTATGGAGGGACGTGCAGTGGGATTATGTGAAAAGCCGTATAGGCGGCTACATGGATCCGCAGCTCTACTACGATTTGCGTGACCATATCTATGCTGATTTCAACTATATGCATACAAACGATCTGGGCTGTCTGGAATTTTCGGGAAGATATCCGGACAACCTGCATGAAGAGATCAACAACTATTCGATTGTAGCAGGAGTCGTTGCCCGCCAGCAGAGCTTTGATATCATTCATTCGCATGACTGGCTTACTTATCCGGCCGGCATCCACGCAAAGCAGGTGTCGGGAAAACCTTTGGTGATTCATGTGCATGCAACAGACTTTGACCGCAGCCGCGGCAATGTGAATCCGACGGTCTATTCTATTGAGAAGAACGGTATGGACCATGCTGACTGTATCATGTGTGTAAGTGAGCTTACGCGCCAGACTGTAATCAACAAATATTATCAGGATCCGCGCAAGGTGTTTACCGTGCACAATGCCGTGTCGCCGTTGTCTAAGGAGATTCAGGAAATTGTTCCCAAAAAGAATCCGAACGAAAAGCTTGTTACTTTCTTGGGGCGCATAACCATGCAGAAAGGACCTGAGTACTTTGTGGAGGCTGCTTCTATGGTGTTGAAACGCACTCGCCACGTGCGTTTTGTGATGGCAGGAAGCGGTGATATGATGAATGCGATGATCCGTCTGGTCGCAGAACGGGGCATAGCAGACCGTTTTCATTTCCCCGGATTCATGAAAGGGAAGCAGGTGTACGAAGTGCTGAAAGCAAGCGATGTGTATATTATGCCGTCTGTTTCCGAACCTTTTGGCATCTCGCCGCTTGAAGCCATGCAGTGCAGCGTGCCGACAATCATTTCCAAACAGTCGGGATGTGCTGAAATTCTTACCAAATGTATCAAGACTGATTATTGGGATATACATGCGATGGCTGATGCCATTCATTCAATCTGTACCAACGAGTCTTTGTATGAATATCTGCGTGACGAAGGCAAGAAAGAAGTCGATGGTATCGTATGGGAGAAAGTGGGAGTCAGAATCCGCAATCTTTACGAACAGGTCTTAAACAATTATGGAAAATAACAAACAAACTGAATCAGTATGAAAACAATCTGTCTTTACTTTGAAATACACCAAATCATTCATCTGAAACGTTACCGTTTCTTTGAAATCGGCACAGATCATTATTATTATGATGATTATGCGAATGAGCAAGGGATGAACGACGTTGCCGAACGTTCTTATATTCCGGCATTGAAAACGCTGATTGAAATGGCCAAGGCTAATGAAGGAGCTTTTAAGGTGGCTCTTTCCATTTCGGGCGTGGCTCTGGAACAGCTGGAAATTCATGCTCCTGCTGTAATCGAGCTGCTTCATGAACTGAACGATACAGGATGCTGCGAATTTTTGTGTGAACCTTATTCTCATGGCTTGTCTTCTTTGAAGAACGAAGACTGCTTCCGTGAAGAAGTGAACCGCATGCGCCAGAAGGTGAAAGACTATTTTGGACAGGATCCGAAAGTTTTCCGCAACTCAAGTCTGCTTTATGATAATGAAATCGGTGGCATTGTTGCTGGAATGGGATTCAAAGGCATGCTGGCAGAAGGCGCAAAGCATGTTCTTGGCTGGAAGAGCCCGCATTATCTGTATCATTGCGCTGAGAATCCGAATCTGAAGCTTTTGTTGCGCGATTTCAAGCTTTCGGATGATATCAGCCTGCGTTTTTCAAATACGGAGTGGAGCGAATATCCGCTGTTTGCTGACAAGTATATTGACTGGATTGCTTCTTTGCCGGAGAACGAACAGGTTATCAATATCTTTATGGAACTTTCGGCTTTGGGTATTTATCAGCCGCTGTCTTCCAACATTCTGGAGTTCCTGAAGGCACTTCCGGCTTGCGCAAAGCAGAAAGGCATTACTTTCTCTACTCCGACTGAGATCGTAACCAAGCTGAAGTCTGTGGATATGGTGGATGTTCCTTATCCGATGTCATGGACTGATGAAGAACGTGATATCAGCCCGTGGCTGGGTAACGTGATGCAGCGTGAAGCCTTCAACAAGCTGTACAGTGTGGCTGAGCGTGTTTATCTCTGCTCCGACCGCCGCATTAAGCAGGACTGGGATTATTTGCAGGCAAGCAATAATTTCCGTTTCATGACAACCAAGAATATGGAAGTTGGCTTTAACCGCGGCATTTATGATTCTCCGTATGATGCTTTCACGAACTATATGAATATTCTCGGCGACTTTATCGGGCGTGTGAATGCTTTGTATCCGGTTGATATGGAAGATGAAGAGTTGAACTCTTTGCTGACAACAATCCATAATCAGGAGCAGGAACTGGTTCAGTTGACTGATGAGGTGAAAAAACTTCAAGAGGAGTTGAAGAAAGAGGTGAAAGAAAAGCCTGCTGCCAAGAAAGCTCCTGCAAGAAAGACTGCTGCCAAGACTGCAAAGAAAGAAGAATAGAATTCCTTCTTTAGATTCATATTAAGTGAAGGGCTCCTTGCTTATCCCTGTATGGGAAAACAGGCAAGGAGCCTTTTTTATTGCCTTTCTTTAATGATTGTGATTTTGTTTATCTGATTGCATTTGTCTTGTGTTTTTGTGTATATTGTGTTTGTTTGATACTTAAATATGCGTTATCGTGTTATTTTGTATTATTTCTTGTTCTTTCGTATTGAATCTTATGCAGATGTTTTTGCGTTGATTTGTAATATTGGATGTATTTATTGTTTTAATATGAAAGAAGGCTTCGCTTTTTTACCAAAAAAAGGCAATTATGACAGGGCGCATATATAAAATGTGATAATTTTGCTTTCAGATTGTTGGAGATGATTATCCGGATATGCTTTGGTGATTTATAAACAAACTAAATGAAAAAAAGATGAAAGGATTGTTTCAAAAAGGTATCTTGCCGTTGGCGATAGCGACGGCATTTCCCGGAGTTGTTTTGGCGCAGGATAAGGTTGAGGCAGAAGTCGGCTTTGATCTGGTGAGCAATTACATCTGGCGCGGGCAAGATTTGGGCAATATAAGCGTACAGCCTTCCTTGGCTATTGGCTATAAAGGCCTCTCGCTGTCTGCCTGGGGATCTGTTGGTTTTGAGAAAACGGATACGAAAGAACTGGATTTGACTTTGGGATACGAAGCGGGCGGATTCAGCGTTTCTGTGACGGATTATTGGTTTAATGGCGGACCCGGTTATTTCCATTACGGGAGTCATAATACCAACCATACGTTCGAAGCTCAGGTAGGGTATGATTTCGGTTTGCTTGCATTTAACTGGTATACGAACTTTGCGGGCAATGTTGGCTATAAGTCTGACGGCAAGAAAGCCTATGCTTCTTATATGTCGGTTTCGGCGCCTTTCAAGTTGGGCGGACTGAACTGGGTGGCAACTGTTGGCGCTACTCCGTGGGAGAATGATTTTTATGCGGGCGGTGGCAACTCGGAATATTCAAAAGCCATGGTAAACGGTTTTGCTGTTTGCGAGGTTGGCATAACCGTTGAAAAAGAATTGCAGATCACTCCTTCGTGGACTCTTCCTGTTTTCGCCCAGCTTGTCTGGAATCCGGCGACGGAAGGGGCGCATTTTGTGGCCGGTTTGAGTTTTTAAGGTTTCTAGGATAAAAGTTTAGTTTCAGGGTAAAAAGATACAGGATTAACTTAGCGCAAAACTATAATTGCAAAATACAAATACAACAGCATTTATGAAAAAGATTGAAGCTATTATCAGAAGAACCAGATTTGACGATGTGAAGGCTGCCCTGCTGGAAGCTGACATTGAATGGTTTTCTTATTATGATGTGAGAGGTGTCGGCAAGACCCGTGAAGGTCGTATATACCGTGGCGTTGTCTATGACACCAGTTCGATAGAACGCATTCTGCTTTCGATTGTCGTACGTGAAAAGAATGTGGAAAAAACAGTCCAGGCCATATTGAAGGCTGCCCAAACGGGTGAAATAGGCGACGGAAGAATTTTTGTCATCCCTGTTGAAGATGCGATACGCATCCGCACAGGGGAAAGGGGAGATATAGCTCTTTACAACGCAGAGCAAGAAAAATAAATACAATACGAATACAATAACTTTAAAACGAGATTGCATTATGGCTGGATATGTTAGAAAGACCTTTGCTGCGGTAAAGGCGGCTGCTCTTATGCTTATTTTCATGTTTTGTCTTGTTCCTGAGGTTTCTGCCCAGACAGAAGCGCCTGTGCTCGACAGCGGTAATACTGCCTGGATCCTGACCTCTTCTTTGCTGGTGCTGCTGATGAGCATTCCAGGAATTGCCTTGTTTTACGGAGGTCTGGTCCGTCAGAAGAATGTGCTGAGCATAATCATGCAGACCTTGTTTATTGTCGGGGTGGTCAGCATTCTTTGGATTGCTTTCGGCTACAGTTGGGCATTTGATACCAGTTTCTCCGAATCGGGCAATCCGCTGGCGTTTCTGATAGGAGGTTTTGACAAGGCTTTTCTTAGCGGAATCTCGATACATACGCTGACAGCCGGAAACATTCCCGAACTGACGTTCGTGATGTTCCAGTGCATGTTTGCTATCATCACTCCGGCTTTGATATTGGGTGCATTTGCCGAGCGCATCAAGTTCTCAGGTTATATTCTGTTCATTACGTTGTGGGTGATTCTGGCTTATTTCCCTATGGCGCATTGGGTGTGGGGTGGAGGATTCCTGCAGCAGATGGGTGCCATTGATTTTGCCGGAGGGACAGTGGTGCATATCAATGCCGGAATTTCGGCGCTGGTTATGGCTGTTATGCTGGGCAAGCGTATGGATTATCGCATTGGCCATCCCATAACTCCGCACAATGTGACTTTTGTCTTTATGGGCACTTCTTTCCTGTGGCTGGGATGGTTTGGCTTCAATGCGGGCAGTGGCCTGGCTGCCGACGGATTGGCTGCCAATGCATTTTTGGTTACTCATGTAGCTACTGCTGTAGCGGCGATTACATGGATGGTTGTCGACTGGATATGCAACAAGAAGCCTACCACAATCGGTGCGTGTACCGGTGCCGTTGCCGGACTTGTCGCGATTACTCCTGCGGCAGGAACTGTCGGTCTGCTTGGTGCATTCTGCATAGGTATTGTCACGCCTGTCATCTGTTTCTTCATGGTAGCCGTAATCAAGCCTAGATTCAAATATGATGATGCGCTCGATGCCTTTGGCGTGCATGGGATCGGAGGTATTGTCGGCTCAATATTGACCGGTGTGTTTGCCACCCGCTTTATTACCGGTGACGACGGAGTGCAGGGAGCACTTTACGGCGACTGGCATCAGTTGTGGGTACAGATTCTGGCTACAGCGGTATCGGTTGTGTTCAGTGCTGTAGTGACTTACATTTTGTTTAAGCTTGTTGACTCGACAGTCGGCCTTCGTGTAGACAAGCGTGTAGAAGAGGAGGGACTTGACATTTACGAACATGGAGAGTCGGCCTACAACCATTGATAAACTTAAAGGAAAGGCGCAGGAAGAAATCCGGATTCACGCAGTGCGTGGGTTCGGATTTCTTTTGCTTCCGGAGCTTTGTGCATGATTTAGGAAGGCAGAAAAACAGAACACAGGATCACGATGTGCATCGAATGGCTGCGTAAGTGCATATTCTATGGCTCGTGATCCTGTGTTCAGAATATCTTGAATGAGCGGAAGTGCAGGCGGATCCGGAAACGGATTCGCCTCTGTTGTTTATTCCGAAATTGCCGGACGTGTATAGATGACTTCTATTTTCAGTTTGTCACCGTTTTCTCCTCCTACCAGGCGGGCAGAGTTAACTTCCAGGTCATGCGAGAGTCCGATGATGTTGCTTTGGGAGTCTGTTTCTGTCTTTACCGGAATGAGAACAAGCGCATTGTGTTCGTCCCATCCTTCAGCCGGCTCTTCCTGCGTTCTCATTTCGCTGAAGATCTGGCTGATGAGGCGGTTCAGTTGTGAGAAAGTATACGAGTTGGTCGTGCTGCTGTATGAAGCGAGGAACGAAGTCTGGCTGTCGTAAGTCTTGTTCTGTTCAAAGAACTCATTAACCTCGCTCTTGCGCAGGAGCAGCAGATATTGGGGGACTCCCATCTTGTAAGGGTTCTTGCTGGAGTTGTCGCTGACCTCCTTCATCTTGGTGAAAGAGATTGACACCGAGTTCAGCGTATCTTTTCCCAGTTCCGCGTACATTTCTTCCAGCGGGAGCTTAACCTCCGTCAGCAGTCCGACAGGAGTTTTCAGATACGTATGTTCCTTGTCGCTCATTTGCTTGTCGAATGCGTTATCCGAGTTCTCCAGCCTTGTAGACATATATACCTCGTTTGTTGCGGCAAACGGAATCTGCGTATAGACGGTAGAGTCGACGCTGCCCGATGAACTTTCGATGAGATATTCTATGTTCAGATGCAGCCAGATATCCTGAATGTAAAGGATGGATCCTTCTCCCTGTGTGGTATGTACGTAAAATCCGGGGAGCACATTGTGTATGAATGAGTATGCATCCTTGAAATAGTCTTTGTTTTCTTCGTATTTCTTCTGGATGTCCTGGCTGAATGATTCAGGCAGACTGATGGAAACCGTATTGTATCCCGTTTCTGATTTGAGCGAGTCGCCTACCGCAACGTCGTATGCTGTGTAGTCTTTTTCCGCCAGCGGCTCGGCTTCCTCGTTATAGTACTTTGTGGGATCGTATGTCGTGTAATACAGGCTCATGTCGCTTCCGTCATCGTCGATGGGCGTATCCAGCAAGTCAACTCTTACACGCATCGGGGCCAGCGAGTCCCCGTAGTAGCTTGCATAATAAAGTCCCAGCGAAGCACTTTGGATGCTCTGCATCGTTTCAGGAAACGTAAATCCTTCCGGGCAGTTGATTTGCGTAATGAAGTCTGCGCTGAACGTTCCGAAATCCGCATCCGTGAACTTTCCCAGATAGGCACTGTTGGTTCGCGAATAAATGCCGTTCGGATTGATGTCGGTGTATTTGATTGTTTTGGTTGTAGCTTCAAACGTCATTGAGTAGGCGTTTATTTCGTCTGTGTTGGCTAGAAAGTCGCCTACTCCCGTGGTTGTGTCGTCGCAGCTATAGATGGCGGCAGCCAAGCATGCTGCTGCCAGGTACTTGAGTTTCATTTTCGTTCGTTTTTTATTTGTTTTCAGTTCCCGCCAGAATCCGGTCGTAGAATGCGTCGCAGGCATCTGCCAGCTTGTCGGGCTGCTGATAATCTAATACTGGAATGTTCAGGCTGCGTGCGTAGTCTGTCACATTCGTGTTCACTGTTTCGCTGTTTTGTATTACACCGTCAGAATAGGCTACCGCCAGTTTGTTGAGATTCTCAAAATCGACGGGAGTCTTTATCATGTTTACATCATCGGGTGTGATTTCCTTGAGTAAGAGCTGGCTGGTGAAGTTGGGGTCCAAGGTTGACTTGAATCCTTCTCCATAAACCGAATATACTACTTTTGAGTCACGGAATGACGGTTCGTCATAATAAGCTTTCTTGATATAGAGAGGCACCATTGCGGTCATCCATCCGTGGCAATGAATCAGATCCGGACACCAGCGCAGTTTCTTGACTGTTTCCAGTACGCCTCTTGCATAAAAGATCGCGCGTTCGCCGTTGTCTTCGTAGTCGTTTCCGTTTTCATCGGAAGTCATCAGCCGGTGCTGGAAATAATCATCGTTGTCGATGAAGTATACCTGGCGTCTTGCGGCCTGAATGGAAGCGACCTTGATAATCAGCGGATGGTCGGTGTCGTCAATGATCAGGTTCATTCCTGAAAGGCGGATCACTTCGTGCAGCTGGTTTCGCCGTTCATTGATGATTCCCCATTTGGGCATAAAAGTTCTGATTTCGCATCCTTTTTCCTGGATTGCCTGAGGCAGATTCTGCCCGATGGTTGCCAATTCGCTTTCTGGTACGTACGGAGTAATTTCTTGTGTGATGAATAAAACTTTTTTTGCACTCATATTGTTTTCTGCTTACTCAAAAATAAGTGTTGCAAAAATACGAAAAATTGGTGTAAATTCGCCTTATCGGCCGGCTAATTATTCCTTATAGTATGTTAATGTGTTGATTAGTAACTTATTTCAGCTGTGCCGCTTTGCCGTTAAAATGCGCATTTTGACGGTTTGGGGCGAAAGAAATATTGATTTCTGTTTCTTTATCTGACAAATAAATCGTTACTTTGCAGCCGTTTTTTATAATCTACGATTAAAAATTGAAGATTGAGATGAAGTTAGTTCAAACGATTAATGCGCTTCGTGCCGAATTGGAACCTTTGCGCAAAGAGGGAAAGACCATAGGTCTGGTTCCGACGATGGGAGCTTTGCATGCAGGTCACGCTTCATTGGTGAAACGCGCTGTTGCCGAAAATGACGTGGTGGTTGTCAGCGATTTTGTCAATCCTACTCAGTTTAACGACAAGAATGATTTGTTGAAATATCCCCGTACGCTGGATGCCGACTGCAAGCTGCTTGAAGCCTGTGGAGCCGCTTATGTGTTCGCTCCTTCTGTAGAAGAAATCTATACGGAACCTGATACAAGAACGTTCAGTTATCCTCCTTTGGATACGGTGATGGAAGGGAAGTATCGTCCCGGACATTTTAACGGAGTTTGCCAGATTGTGAGCAAGCTTTTCCTGATTGTGGAGCCGACACGCGCCTACTTCGGAGAAAAGGACTTCCAGCAGCTGGCGATTGTGCGTGAAATGGTGCGCAAGTATCCCTTCGATCTGCAGATTGTGGGTTGTCCGATTGTGCGCGAGGACGACGGGCTGGCTCTGAGCAGCCGTAACGCCCGCCTTGATTCAGTGCAGCGCAGGCAGGCTGTGCAGATCTCGAAGGCTTTGTTTACGAGTGTGGACTATGGGAAAACTCATGTGCTGTCTGAAACGAAGCGGTTTGTCGAAGATTCTATCGGACGCGCCGAAGGCCTGCGCCTTGAGTATTTTGAGATAGTCGACGGAAACACTTTGCAGCCGGTGCATGCATGGGATGAGAGCGACTATATCGTAGGCTGCATCACAGTGTTCTGCGGTGATGTCCGTCTGATAGACAATATAAAGTATAAATATAAGGAATGATTGAGTCATGATGATTGAGGTATTGAAGTCCAAGCTGCATTGTGTGACCGTGACTGAGGCCAATCTGAATTATATGGGGAGCATAACCATTGACGAAGACTTGATGGATGCCGCCAACATGATACAGGGGGAGAAAGTCCAGATTGTGGACAACAACAACGGAGAGCGTTTTGAAACTTACATCATCAAGGGAGAACGCGGTTCGGGATGCATTTGTCTGAACGGCGCCGCTGCCCGCAAGGTTCAGGTAGGCGATGTGGTGATTATCATGTCATATGCGCTGATGGACTTTGAAGAGGCGAAGCATTTCAGTCCCACGGTCGTTTTTCCCGATACGGCGACTAACCGTCTTGTCTGATTTTCTGAAGCCTTTCCGCCTGCTGAAAAAAATGTCGGCTCATCCGATGTAAAATTATTCGTCATCTTACATAAAATAACCCGTCATCCTTTGTTGAATGACGGGTCATTTTTTTTATTGTACGGCTTAGAAACTGTTTTGAATTTCTCCAAGAAAAACTTTTTGGATAAATTCAAAACAGTTTCTTCTATGTTGAAGCAAGGTCAGTGAAAAAGGTTTTTCAGACCGCTCTTTCTTTCATCAGTCCGTTCTGGTAGGCCAGAAGAAGCTTCTTCAGATCGTTGATCTGAACCATCAGTTCCTTTCCCTTGTCTGTGTCTTTCACCATCATCCGCTTGGAACTCAGCTCGACGATCTGTGTGGTCGACTTGATGTCAATGCCTTCTTCAATCGCCTTCTGGGTAGAGGTGAACGGTTCATGCTGCACCAGTTCGAAGCCGCGCGAGTGGTATACCAGTGTATAGCCTGCAATTCCGGTTTCCGGCTGGTAAGCTTTCGAGAAGCCGCCGTCGATGACCATCAGCTTTCCGTTTGCCTTGATCGGCTTTTCTCCTTTCACCGCCTTTACAGGCACATGCCCGTTGATGATATGCCGGTGCTCTCCCTCCACGCCGAATTCATCCATGATCATGTCGCAGATGTCTTCACGGTCACGCAGTTCGTAGTAATGTCCCTTTATTTCCCTGTGCGTTTCTTTGTCTGTAAGGAAATAGCGCTCAAAGGTCGCCATCTTGCTCTTGTCGAAGGCTGGCGAGTTTTTTCCGCACCACAGATACCATACGAAATCTACGGCGAAGTCTTTCTCCGGATTGTCGTTTTCGGCGAAATAGGCTGTCCGGATGAGCTGTCCCACGCGTTCGAGCAGGTTTCTTCCCTTGTATTTTTCTCCCAGGATTTCCACCTCTTTCAGCGTACCGTCTTCGTTGAGCGGCATGGAAGCGTGGAAAAGCAGGTTTGAATTGCAGACATTATACATGCAGCCGTAGCGGAACAGGCATTTCATGTGCTTTTTGAGCTTCTCGCTGCTGACAAACGAATGGTGCAGTTTCGACACGATCTCCTGTTCTTCTTCAGTCAGGCGGTAAGGGTCTTCCGGATTTACGGTAGGGAAATAGCAGTCGCGCATTTCATAATCTTTTCCGCCGAGGGTGAATGCTTTCTTCTTGAAGTCGATGTGGTGAAGCAGCAGCCGGTCTTCCATTTCAAATTCCGGGCGGCGTTTGATGGTTTCCGCCTCCAGTTTAAGCTGGATAACGGTGATGGCCTTGTGCATCTGGGCGATGAGCCGGATGGTTTTTTCCGTATAAGGGCTTGAAGCTTTGTCTATCTTCGGCTGGAAAAATTCGCACGGGTCGTCGGCATACGTTTCCATGGCAAATGTGGCGAGCGGAAGCAGGTTGATGCCGTATCCGTCTTCAATGGCCGAAAGGTTGCCGTATCGCATGGCCATGCGCAGCACGTTGGCAATGTTGCAGTCGTTTCCTGCTGCGGCTCCCATCCAGAGAATGTCATGGTTCCCCCATTGGATGTCGAAGTTATGGTAGTTGCACAGGGTGTCCATGATGATGTGCGGTCCCGGTCCGCGGTCGAATATGTCGCCCAGAATATGCAGCGAGTCGATGGTGAGCCGCTGGATCAGCTTGCAGAGCGCGGTGATGAAATCATCTGCACGGTCTGTGTCGATGATGGTGCTGATGATGACATTGATGTATGCCTGCTTGTTGGGGTCCATGCTGCTTTCGTGCAGCAGTTCCTGGATGATGTAGGAGAACTCTTTCGGGAGTGCTTTTCTCACTTTCGAGCGGGTGTATTTTGACGACACATTCTGGCACACCTTCACCAGTTGGTTCAGTGTGATCACGTACCAGTCCTCCAGGTCGGTTTCTTTTTCCTTGACGAGCTGCAGCTTCTGTTCCGGATAATAGATCAGCGTGCAAAGCTCCTTCTTTTCCATTTCGCGCAGCGTGTTTCCGAATATTTCGTTCACTTTCCGTTTGATGGAGCCGGATGCATTGCGCAGCACATGCTGGAACGCCTCGTATTCTCCGTGAAGGTCAGCCAGAAAATGTTCGGTCCCTTTCGGCAGGTTCAGTATGGCCTCCAGGTTGATGATTTCCGTGCTGGCGTCGGCGATTGTCGGGAAATTATGCGACAGCAGGTCCAGATAGCGGCTGTCCTGCCTGATCGTTTCCGTTGTTATTTGTTTATAATCTTTCATAGCAGATCTTTTTTGTCATTTCATTGTTACAAAGATAAAAACTTTGTCTTTAAAAACAATGTCGTCATTTCGTTTTGTTGGGTGGTCCCGTGCGGGCTTTTTCTTCTTGAGCCTTTCTTGTAGCCGATGGGCTATAGAAAAAGCATGAGGATGAGCTGGGCGATGATTACGCGAAGGAACATTCCCAGCGGATACACGGTGGCATAGCTTACCGACGGATTGTCGTTGGTGATAATGTCGTTCGCATAGTTGAGTGCCATTGGGTTGGCCATGCTTCCGCACAGCATTCCGCAGGTGTTTCCGAAGTCCTGATGGCAGAACCTCAAGGCGATAAGGGCCATGATGACTACCGGCACGAAGGTTATCACGAAGCCTGTCCCTATCCACAGGGCACCTTCGGGGCGCATCACCGTTTCAAAGAAATGTGCTCCTGCATCCAGTCCCAGGCAGGCGAGGTAGAGCGAAAGCCCGATTCCCCGGAGCATCAGGTTTGCGCTGCGTGTGGTGTAGGTGACCAGATGCAGGCGTGGACCGTACGCGCCGATAAGAATGCCCATCACGATGGGACCTCCCGCCATTCCGAGTTTTACGGGCGAGCTGATTCCCGGTATGGCGATGGGGATGGCTCCGATTACCAGTCCGAGGATGATTCCGATGAAAATGGAGGCCAGATTCGGATCTTTCAGCGTTTTCACTGTATTGCCTAGCACTTTCTCCACGTTCTGGATGGCAGCGGCTTCACCCACTACCGTAAGCCGGTCGCCCAACTGGAGCACGAGTCCCGGGGTGGCAAGCAGCTGTACGCCGCTGCGGAGCACCCGGCTGATGTTGATTCCGTAAGTGTTGCGCAGCCTGAGCGCGCCTAATTTCTTCCCGTTTATTTCAGGGCGGGATATGACAATGTGCCTTGACACCAGCTTGCTGTCGATGGCATTCCAGTCGATGTCTTCTTTATTCCAGTCCCGGTTTTCCTGTTCGCCGAAAAGAATGGTCAGTGAGGGAGCGTCTTTTTCTGTTGTTATGACCAGCAGCCGGTCGTTCTCTTTCAGTATTTTTTCTGATGTGGGGATAGATACGTTCCCATCTCTCCACAGCCGGGATATGACAAACTTTGGATAGCCTGTATGGGCGATGTCATGGATGCTTTTGTTGAATATGGCAGGGTTATGTACCTGAAATGTGGCGATGTACGTATGGTTCGGGTCGTCGTGTTCGTGTACTTCCATGTCGGCGGGCCGGACAAACAGCTTCTTTACCAGGATGATGGCAAGAATGACGCCTACTACACCCAGCGGGTAAGTTACAGCACAGCTCAAGGCAGCTCCGCTGGTGGGCTCTCCCAATTGTTTCAGTGTTTGCTGGGCAGCTCCGAGCGCGGGCGTGTTGGTGGTTGCTCCGCACAGGATGCCTACCATGTCGGGCAGGTTGATCGGGGTGACGAATGTCAGTCCGATGGCTGCCAATGTTCCGAGCAGGATTACTCCCAGACCAAGCATGTTGAGCTGGAATCCTCCGTATTTGAAAGAACTGAAGAATCCGGGACCTACCTGCAAGCCTAATGAATAGACAAAAAGCACAAGCCCGAAGGTTTCAGCATAGCTTAGCATTTGCGGGTCGATGGAGAATCCCAGATGGCCGGCCAGAATGCCGGTGAAAAAAACAAAAGTCACTCCCAGCGAAACGCCAAAAGCGCGCAGCTTTCCCAGCCCGAGCCCGATGGCGATGATGAGTGACAGGATGATGACCGCCTGCAAGGCAGTATGGTCGAAAAACAGATTATATAACCATTCCATGACGCGATGAAGGCGACTTTAATTGTTTCTGTTGTAGTTTTTTGTTGTTTGATATTATGGGAGAGCCGCCTCCGGGAAGCTGTATGGGGAAAGTATTCTTCAGGCTTTCCGGATACAGCTTCTTGCGGCAGACTCTTGTTTCCTCCAGTTAGCGCACAAAGAGCAGTTCGCGGTATTTCGGGAGCGTCCACATCTGATCGTCGACAATCAGTTCGAGCTTGTCGATGTGGTAGCGGATCTGCTCAAGCATCGGAGCTACCGTATCATGGTAGGCGATAGCCTTTTCACGTTCGCAGGCAATGCGGTTGGCCACCTTGCGTGCCTCTATCATTTCGTCCACATGCTTCTTTATATAAGAGGTATGTGTAGAGATCTCCCGGATGATAGCCAGGTTTTCGGCCGACAGCTGGCTGGCTTCTTCGCTGGAGAAGATTGACTGCATCTTGTATGCGTTGTCTATCAGTTTGGTCTGGTACTCGATAGCTACAGGCACTACATGGTTCATGACCAGGTCGCCCAGCACGCGCGCTTCGATCTGAATCTTCTTTGTATACATTTCCCATTTCACTTCGTTGCGTGCCTCCAGCTCTTTGCGGTTCATGACTCCCGTCGATTCGAACATGCGGATGCTTTCCGGCTTCAGATAGTTGTCGAATATGATCGGGCAGCTTGTTTCGCAGTCCAAGCCGCGGCGTTTAGCTTCTTCCTGCCATTCTTCGCTGTATCCGTTGCCGTCGAAGCGGATCGGTTTGCATTCTTTGATATAGCGGCGCACAATCTGCAGGATAGCTGAAATTTTGGGCTCTCCTTCTTCAATGCGTGCATCGACTTCCTTTTTGAATTCGATCAGTTGTTCGGCTACCGCTGAGTTCAGCGCGATCATGGCGCTTGCGCAATTGGCTTCCGATCCAGGCGCGCGGAATTCAAAACGGTTTCCGGTAAAGGCGAACGGTGATGTGCGGTTGCGGTCGGTGTTGTCAATCAGAAGTTCCGGTATTTGCGGAATGTCCAGTTTCATGCCTTGTTTTCCTCCCAGCGAAAGCAGGTCGTCGTTTGTGCTTGCTTCCAGATGGTCGAGCACTTTGCTCAGTTGGGTTCCGAGGAAAGAAGAAATGATTGCGGGGGGAGCTTCGTGTCCGCCCAGGCGGTGAGCATTGGTTGCGCTCATGATCGACGCTTTCAGCAATCCGTTGTGCCGGTAGACAGCCATGAGTGTGTTCACGACAAACGTGATGAAACGGAGATTCTCTTCCGAAGTCTTTCCCGGAGCCATCAGCAGGACACCGTTGTCTGTTCCGAGCGACCAGTTGTTATGCTTTCCCGAGCCGTTGACTCCCTTGAACGGCTTTTCGTGGAGCAGCACGCGGAATCCGTGGTTGCGCGCCACTTTCCGCATCAGCGACATGATCAGCATATTGTGGTCGACAGCCAGATTGCATTCTTCATAAATCGGTGCAAGTTCAAACTGGTTAGGAGCTACCTCGTTATGGCGGGTTTTTACCGGAATCCCGAGCTCAAGCGCCTGGATTTCCAGATCCTTCATGAAGGCGGCCACACGGGTGGGTATGGCACCGAAATAATGGTCTTCCAGCTGCTGGTTTTTTGACGCTTCGTGTCCCATCAGTGTCCGGCCGGTCAGAAGCAGGTCGGGACGGGCTGCATAGAGTCCTTCGTCAACCAGGAAATATTCCTGTTCCCATCCGAGGTAAGAAATGATCTTCTTTACCGACGGGTCGAAATAATGCATCACGTCCAAGGCCGCCTTGTTGACCGCTGTCAGCGCTTTCAGCAGCGGAGCTTTATAGTCGAGCGATTCACCCGTATAGGCGATGAATACGGTGGGGATGCACAGCGTGTCGCCTACGATAAAGACCGGCGACGACGGGTCCCATGCGCTGTATCCTCTGGCTTCGAACGTGTTGCGTATTCCCCCGTTAGGAAATGACGAGCCGTCGGATTCCTGCTGTACGAGCAGTTTTCCGGAGAATTCTTCCAGCATGCCGCCTTTTCCGTCGTGTTCTACAAAAGCGTCATGCTTTTCGGCTGTGCCTTCGGTCAGCGGCTGGAACCAGTGCGTGTAATGCGTGACCCCCATCTCGATGGCCCATTTCTTCATGCCGTCTGCCACGGCGTTTGCGATGCCGCGGTCGAGGGTTGCCCCATTGTCAATTACGTCAATCAGTTTGGCATACACACCGCTGGGGAGATATTTGAACATTTTCTCACGGTTGAATACGTATTTAGCAAAGTATTCGCTTGGGCGTTCTGTCGGAGCCTTCACTTCTACCGGCTTCTTGTGGAAAGCCTTCTCTACCACTCTGAATCTTAGTTTGGACATATGTTTATTAGTTGTTTGATAATGTTATATTCAATATTGCAGGTCACAGGCACTGGCAAATTCGTCTGATTCCTTCTTCACAGTCATGCCGGTCGCCGAACGACGTGATTCTCACATAGCCTTCTCCGCTTGGTCCGAATCCTATTCCCGGCGTGCTTACTACATGGGCTTCATACAGAAGCTTGTCAAAGAACTTCCATGCGGTCATGTTTCCGGGCGCTTTCAGCCACAGATAAGGAGCGTTTTCTCCGCCGAAGAAACGGAGCCCGGTCTTGTTGAGCATGCGTTTCATCAGCCGTGCATTTTCCATGTAATAGCTTATCATTTCCTTTACCTGCTTTTTCCCCTCGGGCGTATAGATGGCTTCGGCTCCCCGTTGCGTAATATAGGAAACTCCGTTGAATTTGGTTGACTGCCGGCGCAGCCACATCTTGTTCAGCGATATCCTTTTCCCTTCAAGCGTGGCGGCCGTCACCTCTTTGGGGATTACCATATATCCGCAGCGCACTCCGGTGAATCCGGCCGTTTTAGAGAAACTTCTGGATTCGATGGCCACCTTCCGGGCTCCTTTGATCTCGTAGATGGAATGGGGGATGTCGGGATTCTGGATGTAAGCCTCGTATGCTCCGTCAAAAATAATCAGGGCATCGTTGTCGATGGCATAGTTGACCCATTTCTTCAGTTCGCTTTTCGTAAGGACTGCTCCGGTAGGATTGTTCGGATAGCATAAATAAATGATGTCTATTCGCCTTTCGGGTATGTCCGGAATAAAGTCGTTTTCGATTTTGCATGGCAGGTATACGACATTGCTCCATTCGCTTTCGTTTTCCAGAGTTCCTGCTCTTCCGGACGAAACGTTTGAATCCACATACGCCGGATAAATGGGGTCGGTTACGCCTATGCTGTTGTCGTGTCGCAGGATATCTCCGATGTTTCCCGTGTCGGATTTCGCCCCGTCACTGATGAACACTTCATTGGGATCAAGGCTGATTCCTCTTGCGGCATAGTCGTTTTTGATGATTGCGCTGATCAGAAAATCGTAGCCTTGTTCGGGGCCGTATCCGTGAAACGTTTCCACCCGTCCCAGATCTGCCGCCGCCTTCTGCATCGCTTCGATGCATACTTGAGGAATCGGGCGGGTTACATCTCCGATGCCCAAGTTGATGACATTGGTTTTCGGATGGGTAACCTTGAATGAATTTATCCTTTTTGTAATGTCCGTGAACAGATAATTTTCAGGTAATTTAAGCAGGTGTTCGTTGACTAATGCCATGTTCTTTTTATTTGGGCGCAAAATTACGAAAAACGTGCAACTTTTAAAAACAGGCTTCCGTAAATTTTTTCTTGGTATTTGAAATTGATTTAAATCAAGTGAATGATTTTTTTTGTACTTTTGTCCGGAATTTTTAAAACAGATAGAGTAATGAATCCAGCTTTGCCAGCTACGCGTACGCAGCGAATCATGAGAGAGACCAAAGATTATCTGATAATTGCTTTGGGAATGATTATGTATGGTATCGGATGGACGGTGTTCCTGCTGCCCAGTGACATCCCCTCGACGGCCGTCCCCGGAATCGCGTCCATTATATTTTGGGCCACGGGATTTCCGGTGCAATACACTTATTTGATTATAAACCTTGCCTTGCTTTTATTGGCGTTGAAGATTCTGGGTCTGAAGTTTTGCCTGAAGACAATCTTTGCCGTTTTGGTGCTGACCTTTATTCTGGAGGTCATCCAAAAGTTTGTGACCGGCCCGTTGATTCACGACCAGCCTTTCATGTCGTGTGTGCTGGGCGCTTTCTTCTGCGGGGGAGGAATCGGAATCGCTTTCTCCGCCAACGGAAGTACGGGAGGGACCGACATCATTGCCGCCATTGTAAACAAATACCGGGACATCTCGTTGGGAAGGGTTATTCTGATGTGTGACCTTATCATCATTTCTTCGAGCTACTTTGTGCTTCATAACTGGGAAAAGGTGGTGTATGGCTATGTTGTGCTTTTCATCTCAAGCTTTGTGCTCGACCAGGTTGTGAACAGCGCGCGCCAGTCTGTGCAGTTTTTCATCATTTCAAGCAAGTACGAAGAAATAGGGGCGCGCATCAACAAGGATCTTCACCGCGGAGTCACGTTTATTGACGGAGTGGGATGTTACACCCACAATGGAGTGAAGATGATGTTTGTGCTTGCTAAAAAACGCGAATCGAATACTATATTCCGCCTTATCAAAGACATTGACCCGAAAGCGTTTGTTTCGCAAAGTGCCGTTATCGGCGTGTTCGGGGAAGGCTTTGACCGCATAAAGGTTAAGTAAACTTGACGCTTATGACCAATACTAATATAGAAACAGCTCGTATTTTGGCAGGTTCCCGTCATAGTCTGTTGTCGAGGGAACAGCTGCACGCGCTTGCTGCCATACTGGAGTGCAGAAAGTATAAGAAGGGCGAACGCATCCTGGATGAAAACGACGTTTGTACGTGTTTGCGTTATATCGAGAAGGGGATGACCCGCCAGTTTTATTACAAGTATGACAAGGATCTGACGGAGCACATTGCCTACGAAGGAGGAATTGTGGTCTGTCTGGAAAGCTATCTGAAGACAGAGCCTACGCGCCTGATGATTGAAACCCTGGAGCCTACCGTATTGTGGGAGATTCCGAAGGACAAGATTGAAAAGCTTTCGCTGGAAGATGCAGAGTTGGGCGTATGGTATCGGAAAGTATTTGAAGAGTCGCTGATCGAGTCGCAGATTAAAGCGGATACCCTCCGTTTCGAGCCGGCGCACGAACGTTATCTGAAGCTGATGCAGATGCATCCCGAAATATTGAAGAGGGCTCCGCTGGTTTATATCGCTTCGTTGCTGCAGATGAGTCCCGAAACATTGAGCCGTGTGCGTTCGGCAAGCCTGAACAGCTGACAGGCTGTTGCCGGCAAGTGCCTTAAAAAAGCACCATTCCTACCTCGAACACTCCTTTGTCGTCGAAGGCGTGGCTTCCCTTGTATGTGCGTGTCCATCCGTAGCCTCCTGAGGCGAATATTCCGAACTTGCGGGTTATGCTGTATTCCAGATTCACCCGTGGCTCGAGCGCATACATGCGTGCGGGAAAGCCCTGCGAATCCTTGTTTTTCAAGCTTTCGATATGATAATATCCAAAATCTGCACTGATGTCCAGCTTAGGAGTCAGTTGCCAGTAGACGCCTGCGCGGTAAAACAGGCTCAGTGAAAAATCTTTGTCCGTTCCTAAATAATATCCTCCCGTACCGATCTGCGTGTAGGTGTGCCTGTTTTTGAAACGTACGGCCACGCTGCCCTTGTTGGCATTTCCCCCTGAAACGATCAGCTGCGTGCGGGTTTGCGGCTTGAGGTTGATGCAGCCTATCTGACGGGCGCAGCTGTCGAGGCTGAAATTGACGATTCCTATTTGTACGCCCTTGCGGTTTTCCGTGTTCACGTTGCCGATGCCTAGTTGCAGTCCGCTGTTGCTCACGCTGTAGTTCATGACTGCTGTCTGCAGCCCTTTGTTTGCAACGCTTACGTTTCCAAGTCCGGCCAATTGCCATCCGTCGTTTGTTTCGGCAGCAACGTTCAACAGTGAAGTGATCTGCACTCCGCGCGACGACTTGCCCGACACATTCATCAGGCCTCCGATAGACAGGCCGCCTTGCACTTCTCCTGCGACATTTCCCAGTCCGGCAATCATGACGCCGCGCGTGTCTTTTCCTCCCACGTTGATCAGGCCGGAGATTCCCACTCCTCTTATATCGCTTCCCGACACGTTGCCCAGTCCTGACACCGTAAGTCCGTATGATGAATGTCCGCTTACGTTCATCAGACCGGAGAAAATGGCTCCGCATGCCCTCTGGCCCGTAACGTTGGTGATTCCTGCAATCTGAAGTCCCGTTGACTTCAGTCCCGTGATGTTGGCGAATCCTGCAGCCTGCATGCCGTAGGCATTGTAGTGTTGCAGGCTGGATATGATGTTTATGCCCAATCCGTTGAGGCATGTATAGTTGCTGAACAGTCCCAGGTTAAAATACGTGCGTTGAGGCGTCTTTTTCTTGTCTGTGATGTTCAGCGATACGTTAGCCCCTTTCTTCAGGCCTTTCTTTGCATGTTGCTGGGCGTAAAGAAAAGGATGCGCTCCCAAGAGGAGGCAGATTGCTGCTAGTATAGTTTTCAGTTTCATTTCCCGGTTTATTTTACGTCTTGATACAGGAATCGCTTGATGCTCTTTTTGGGTGTCTTCTCAAACTCCTCCGGATAAATCTTAACTCGTGCGATCTGCGAGTAGGCGGGAAGTTCCGCATTGACCGCCGTCCGGTTTTCTTCCATCACCCGCTCGATGTCGGCAGGGGTCAGTCCGTTGGCGTAAGCTTCGTCAAAGTCCGGATAAATCAGAGCGGCCAGTTTGTTGTCGCTCTGCTGGATGACGATGTTTTCGCATACGTAGGGCAGGTTGTTGATCTTTTCTTCGATTTCTTCCGGATAGATGTTCTGTCCCGAAGGTCCCAGAAGCATGTTTTTGCTTCGTCCCCTGATGGTTACGTTTCCGTCTTTGTCCATAGTGCCCAAATCGCCCGTATGCAGCCATCCTTCCTTGTCGATGGCCTGTGCGGTGGCTTCAGGGTTTTTGTAATATCCCAGCATCACATTGTCGCCCCTTGCAAGAATCTCTCCGACAAGGTTCTCGGGATCGGAACTGTCTATCTTGACTTCCATGCGCGGGGCAGCCTTTCCGCATGTTCCCGGCTTGTATCTTCTCCAGTCTTCATAGCAGATGATGGGCCCGCATTCGGTCATGCCGTATCCCACGGTATAAGGGAAGTCGATGTCGCGCAGCAGGCGTTCCACATCCTGGTTGAAGGCCGCTCCGCCGATTATGACCTCGAAAAAGTTTCCTCCGAAAGCCTGCACGATATAGTCGCGCAAGGTCGATCCGATCTTTTCGTTGATGATGGGCAGGCGGAACAGTATTTTCATTTTCAGTGTTTCCAGTTTGGGAAGCACGTTTTTCTTGATTATCTTTTCGATGATGAGCGGCACGGAAATTACGATGTGCGGCTTGATGTCGGCAAATGCCTGGAAAATGATTTTCGGGCTGGGCATCCGTGTGAGGAAATACACATGGCATCCCGAACAGATTTCATAGATAAATTCGAAAGCCAGTCCGTACATGTGCGCCATGGGCAGGATGGAAATTACCCTGCTTCCCGGTGCCAGATGGAGCATCTCGGTGGCAAATGCGGTGTTTGACCACAGCGAGCGGTAGGGCAGCATCACTCCCTTTGAGAAGCTGGTTGTTCCTGATGTATAGTTGATGATTGCAAGCTCCTCCGGCTTGTCCTTCCGGTAGCTTACGTGTTCTTTCCGGAAGTTCCGCGGGAATTTTTTCCCGAACATTTCGTTGAGGTGTTCGCGCGCAAATTCAAGTTGTTTGCTCCGGCATACCAGCAGGGTGAAGTCTGTCATGAGGATGATTCCTTCGAGCGAGGGCATTTCCGCCTCGTTGAGCGATTCCCAAACCACATCGCCCACGAAAAGCAGGCGGGCATCCGAATGGTTTACGATGTTCTGGATATTGTCGGCCTTGAATTCGTGAAGGATAGGAACTGCCACGGCTCCGTATGTGAGTATTGCCAGAAAAGCCACTCCCCAGTGCGAGCTGTTGCGTCCGCAGAGCGCCACTTTATCTCCGGGGTTAATCCCGCTTTCGGCGAGAAGGATATGCAGCTTCTCGATTTTGCGTGCCACATCTTTATATTGCAGTGTAGCGCCTTTATAATCTGTCAGCGCGTCAAGGTCCCAGTTTTTCTTGATGCTGTCTTCTACAAAGGCTAGAAAACTATTTTCCATATTCGGTTTCTGATAAGATTGCACAAATTCTATTCATTTGAGCAAAGTTACCCTTTTGTGTTCAATATGCAAACAAAATGGGGATAAAAAATGCTTTTCCTCGTCCGTTTCTCTATCTCCAGGCTGGAGACATGCGTCTTTAGGCTGAAGACGTGTATCTCTAAGCTGGAGATTTGCATCTCCAACCTAGAGATAGAGATTGTTCTGTGCCAAAGACGGATTCCTTTATCGTCAGAGTGTGATTTTCAGTATTTTTCCTCCCCATGCCTGGAGCTTGACGGCAACGGCCTTTGCCGGAGTGAACGGAATGCTTTCTTCTGTCCCGTTCAGCAGGTCGGCTGCCGTGCAGGTCTGGAACGAGGGCATGTGCAGGTAGTCGAAGGCATGTTCCGGAATATTGACCGCAATCTGTGCCGGTATGTCTGCAAAGTTTACGGCTATCAGCATCACTTCCTTGCCGTATTTTCTCAGGAAGGCGTATTGTTTGTGCTCGTTCATCTGCCATCCGCCTTTGTTCACGTACATCAGGTCGAAGAACTGTCCTTGTGTGATGGCGGCTTCGGTGCGGCAAATGTTCAGCAGTTTCTTGTAGAAGCGGTGGAGCTCTTTTTCCTTGTTGTTGAGCAGGTGGTTGTTCCATCTGCCGTGGTTGTTCCATCTTCTGATGCTGTCCACGCTCCAGTAGTCGAAAATGGTGGTGCGTCCGTCGCGTCCGCTGAATCCCTCGCAGTCCATTCCCCTTTCTCCGAATTCTTGCCCGAAATAGATCATCATGGGGTTGGTGTTCAGGGTGGCCGACACGATGAGGGCGGGGAGTGCCTTGAACGCATTTCCGGCAAAGAAGTCGGAAGCGATGCGCTGCTCGTCGTGGTTCTCCAGGAAATTCAGCATGTGGTCCTGAATGTCGTCGACGCTTTGCCAGCAGCCGGTGATGGCTGTGGCCGACTGGTAGCCGCAGGTGACGGCGCGCAGCGTATCGTAAAGTCCTACTTTGTCATAGAGATAGTCGAAATGGCCGTTGTGTATGTAGTTTCTGTATTCATTCGGATTGTATACTTCGGCTATGAATGTCAGTTCGGGGTGCAGTGATTTGACTTGCGGGATGACCCATCCCCAGAATTCGCACGGAACCATTTCTGCCATGTCGCATCGGAATCCGTCTATGCCTTTGCCGGCCCAGAACAGCAGGATGTCTTTCATTTTGTTCCATGTGTCGGGTATCGGATTGAAATGGCACCCGGTGTTGTTGATGTAGTCTACTCCGTAATTCAGCTTGACCGTTTCGTACCAGTCGTTCCGGTTCGGCCATGCGTCAAATCGGTTGTTTCCCGTGGCTTTTGCCGGCATTTCCACGTAGTTCCCCATTTCTTCGTCATAGAGGCTGATTTCGCCTTCCAGTTTCTGTCCGGGCATATAGTAGAAATTGTTGTTCGCGCTGAAGGCCTGGTTCGTGTCGTCGTCTTCGCCCAGATCCTTGGTTCCCTCGGGCTTCGATACAGACCGGTATTGTCTTGCCACATGGTTTGGAACGAAGTCCATGATGAGCTTCAGTCCGCATTCGTGCGTCCGCTTAACGAGTTCCAGAAATTCCTCCATTCTTTTTTCGGGATGCACGGCCAGGTCCGGGTCTATGCTGTAATAGTCAGTGATGGCATAAGGCGACCCTGCTTTTCCTTTCACAACCGAAGGGTGGTTTCTTGGGATTCCGTAGCTGCTGTAGTCTGTTTGTGTGGCGTGCGCCAAGAGTCCGGTGTACCATACGTGGGTCGCTCCCAGATTTTTGATTTCATGCAATACTTGTTTGGTGATGTCGTCCATCTTTCCGCAGCCGTTCTGCCCGATGGGGCCGTTTTGGATGCATCGTCCGTTGGTATTGCCGAACAGGCGGGTAAATATCTGGTAGATGATGATTTTTTCTGTCGTTTTCATGTTTTCCCTCTTTTAAGTATTAGTTGTGCTTCTTGTGTGTTATGTTTTGAGGATTTGCAGTCCGGTGGAAGCGGTTCCATGCAGCCTGCAAATCCTCCTGCATGCCTGTTCTTTCCGGTATGTCCGGAATGCCGGATCGGTTATTGGATGCCGTGTGCGTTGGCTTCCTTGTTGATTTTCTTGATGAGTCCCTGCAGTACGGCTCCGGGTCCGCATTCCGTAAAGTCGTCGGCACCGTCGGCAATCATGTTCTGTACGGTTTGGGTCCAGCGTACCGATGCTGTCAGCTGGGCTACTAGGTTGGCCTTGATTTCTTCAGGGTCTGTATGCGGCTTGGCATCCACGTTCTGGTAAATCGGGCACTTGGGTGTATGGAATTCGGTTGATTTGATGGCCGTTTCCAGTTCCACTTTGGCAGGTTCCATGAGCGGAGAATGGAAAGCGCCGCCCACTTTCAGCGGCAGGGCGCGTTTTGCACCGGCAGCCTTCATCAGCTCGCAGGCTTTGTTGATTCCTTCAATCGATCCTGAAATTACAATCTGGCCCGGGCAGTTGTAGTTTGCTGCCACGCAGACTTCTCCTTCTGCTGCAACGGAAGCGCAGATTTCTTCTACCTTTTCGTCAGGCAGAGCTATGATTGCCGCCATGGTAGACGGGCGGGCTTCGCATGCCTTTTGCATTGCCATGGCACGTGCGTAAACCAGTTTCAGTCCGTCTTCGAACGAAAGTGCTCCGGCTGCTACCAGTGCTGAAAATTCTCCCAGCGAGTGTCCGGCTGTCATTTCGGGCTTGAATTCTTCGCCCATGCACAGGGCTGAGATCACTGAATGCAGGAATACGGCAGGCTGTGTCACTTTTGTCTGGCGCAAGTCTTCGTCTGTGCCTTCAAACATGATGTCAGTGATGCGGTATCCTAAGATTTCGTTTGCTTTTTCAAACAGTTCTTTGGCGAGCGGAGAGTTTTCGTAAAGGTCTTTGCCCATACCGACAAACTGTGCGCCCTGACCGGGAAATACAAATGCTTTCATAATTTCTGATGTTTATGTTTTTCAAAATCTTTGCATGCAAAGGTAATGATTCTTTTGATATGTTACACGTTTTTGTCCAAAATGTGCATTTTTGCCGGATTGAAGAAATGATTGAGCGGTCCGTGTCCTTCGCCGATATGGATGTCTTTTCCAGCTTCTATACCTTTATATATATATTCTTTGGCTTTGCCTGCGGCTTCTGCCAGCGGATGTCCCAGTGCGAGAAAGGTTGCGATGGCCGATGAAAGGGTGCATCCGGTTCCGTGCGTATTCTTGCTTTCGATCTTCGGTGCGGTAAAGCGGTGTGCTTGTTCTTCGTCTGCAATTTTGAGCACGTCGCACATTTTGTCATCGGGCAAGTGTCCCCCCTTTATCAGTACGGCTCCGCATCCGGTTTGCAGAAGCTGTCCGGCTGCTTCTTCCATCTCGTCCGGTGAAGAAAGTTTTGTGTTTGTCAGCACTTCGGCCTCGCTCAGGTTGGGGGTGATGAGGGTGCTCAATGGCATGAGTTCTCTGACAATGGCTTCGATTGCGCTGTCTTCCATCAGCTTGCATCCGCTGGTGGAAACCATGACTGGGTCGAAGACAACATAGCGTGGCTGGAATCTGCGGATGCTTTGTGCGATGGCTGCAACAATCTTCGGGTCGCTTACCATCCCGATTTTGACTGCTTCCGGCCGGATGTCTGTCATGACGGCCTCAATCTGTGCCTTTACGGTTTGTGCGGGGATGGGGAATATGTTGCTGACTCCGCAGGTGTTCTGTACGGTGATGGATGTGATGGCACTTGCGGCGTATGCGCCCAAAGCAGATATTGTTTTGATGTCTGCTTGAATGCCGGCTCCTCCGCTGCAGTCGGAACCTGCGATTGTAAGTATGCAAGGATATGTTTTCATGTTACTGTTTTTTGTTTGACTGTACAAAGTAATGAAAATTCCTTGACAACTCTTGCCGTTGGGGCGGATTCTTTCTCCCGGCAAGCCGATTTATATATTGTATATTGTATGATAATTGATTTTTTATATATTGTAAATATGATGAAAAGTATTTTATTGTTAAACAGTGTTTTACTGAATAGCATTTTACAGAAAATACTATGAGTATATATTGTGATTCTTTATATTTGCGGCATGGAAAATCAATGTTATGGAAGACTGTAAAATAATAGATGTACATGTGTCCGTCGATTGCGTGTTGGTCGGATTCGACGGTGAGCAGTTTCGGATACTGCTGGTCCGTCAGGTCGGGAAACAGCAGGAAGCCGGTGGGGAAGTAAACGACTTGAAGCTTCCGGGCAGTCTGATTTATGCAGATGAGGATCTGGACGACGCCGCCAAACGTGTGCTGAAGGAACTGACAGGTCTGAAGAATATAAAGATGACTCAGTTCCGCGCCTATGGTTCGAAAGACAGAACCTCTAATCCGAAAGATGTGAAATGGCTGGAACGTTTTCACCGGATTACAGAAAACAGGGTGGGGCGGATTGTGACGGTGGCTTATCTTTCGCTTCTGAAGATAGACAGCAGAAACCGACAGCTTACCGCAACCTATGATGCGTGCTGGATGCCGGTTTCGGATATAAAAGAGCTTGCTTTTGACCATCTGCAGATTTGCAGGGACGCGTTGGTGCATATACGCCACTATGTGGAGAATACGCCGTCTGTCATGTTTGACCTGCTGCCGAGAAAGTTTACCGTTGCGCAGTTGCGAAATCTGTATCAGTTGATTTACGGCAAGAATGTCGATATCCGCAACTTCCATAAGAAGATTGCGATGATGCCTTATGTGGTTCCTCTGGAAGAAAAGGAACAGGGTGTGCGGCATCGCGCTGCCCGTTTCTATAAGTTTGACAGAACAATTTATAACAAACAAAATAAGTGACAGTATGATGTATTTGTTGGGATATGACATAGGAAGCTCTTCAGTGAAGGCTTCTTTGGTGGATGTCCATACGGGCAAGTGTGTCGCTTCGGCGTTTTATCCGAAGACGGAAGCCGAAATCATCACTTTGCGTCCGGGATGGGCGGAACAGCATCCGGAAATGTGGTGGGAGAACTTGCGTGCCGCCACTGGTGCTGTGATGCAGAAAAGCGGGGCAAAAAAGGAAGATGTTGCTGCAATCGGGATTTCTTATCAGATGCACGGCCTGGTGTGCGTTGACAAGAACCAGAATGTGCTTCGTCCCGCCATTATCTGGTGTGATTCGCGCGCGGTTCCTTATGGGGAGAAAGCATTCAGGATGTTGGGCGAAGAGAAATGTCTGACCCATCTGCTCAATTCTCCGGGAAACTTTACGGCCTCTAAGCTGGCTTGGGTGAAAGAAAACGAACCGGAAGTGTATGAGAAGATAGACAAGATTATGCTGCCGGGCGAGTATATAGCCATGAAGCTGACGGGAGAGATATATACGACCGTGTCCGGACTATCCGAGGGGATGTTTTGGGACTTTCAGAAGAATGGACTTGCGGATTTCCTGATGGACTTCTACGGATTCGACCGTTCGCTGATTCCTGCCGTTTGTCCTACGTTCTCCGAACAGGGCCGTGTGACTGCACAGGCGGCCGGTGAGCTTGGGCTGAAAGAGGGCATTCCGGTGGCTTACCGTGCAGGCGATCAGCCCAATAACGCTTTGTCGCTGAATGTGTTCAATCCGGGTGAGATCGCTTCGACTGCCGGAACCTCCGGTGTGGTTTATGGAGTGAACGGTGCTGTGAACTATGATCCGGAATCGCGTGTCAATACGTTTGCCCATGTGAACCATACGGCCGAACAGACCCGTTTGGGTGTGTTGCTTTGCATCAACGGTACGGGAATCCTTAATTCGTGGATGAAGCGCACCGTGATGTCCGAAGAAGTTTCGTATGCCGAAATGAATGGTATGGCTGCGCAGGCGCCGATCGGTTCGGGAGGCATCAGCATTCTTCCGTTCGGAAACGGGGCAGAGCGTATGCTCCGAAACCGCGAAGCGGGATGTTCCGTTCATGGCGTAAACTTCAACTTGCATACGCGCAGCCATTTGCTCCGTGCAGCTCAGGAAGGAATCGTGTTTGCGTTCAAATATGGAATTGACATAATGAAAGGTATGGGAATGAGTGTGGAGAAAATCCATGCCGGACATGCAAACATGTTTCTGAGTCCGATTTTCCGCGAAACTTTGGCGGGTGTTACAGGAGCTGTCATCGAACTGTATGATACAGACGGTTCTGTAGGTGCGGCCAAGGGAGCCGGCATGGGAGTCGGCATTTACAAGAACAGCAGCGAGGCATTCGCTACACTCGACAAGCTGGATGTGATCGAGCCGAAGGAATCTGACCGTGCAGCTTATGAGGATGCGTATGGACGCTGGCTGGATTGTCTGAACAGATTGTAATCTTATTATATAAACTTGTTTCATTAACTTTTAAATTCAAAAACAATGGCAAACAAAGAGTATTTTCCCGGCATTGGAAATATTAAATTCGAAGGTGTAGAAAGTAAGAACCCGATGGCTTTCCGTTACTATGATCCTGAAAGAGTGGTAATGGGAAAGAAGATGAAAGACTGGCTGAAATTTTCGATGGCCTGGTGGCACACGTTGTGCGCTGAAGGCGGTGACCAGTTCGGCGTGGGAACAAAGAGCTTTCCGTGGAAAGGAAATCCCGACAAGGTGCAGGCTGCAAAGGACAAGGCTGATGCGGGATTCGAGTTCATGCAAAAGATGGGAATCGAATATTATTGCTTCCATGATGTGGACCTTTGCGATGAGGCTGATACCATCGAAGAATATGAAGCGAATCTGAAGGAAATTGTTGCTTATCTGAAACAGAAACAGGCTGAAACGGGCATCAAGCTGCTGTGGGGCACTGCAAACGTATTCGGTCACGCGCGCTATATGAACGGAGCCGCAACAAATCCCGACTTTGATGTCGTTGCGCGGGCTGCCGTTCAGATAAAGAATGCCATCGACGCCACAATCGAACTGGGAGGTACGAATTATGTGTTCTGGGGCGGACGCGAGGGTTACATGTCGCTTCTGAATACTGACCAGAAGCGTGAAAAAGAACATCTGGCTCAGATGCTGACTATCGCTCGCGATTATGGCCGTGCACACGGGTTTACAGGAACTTTCCTTGTTGAACCGAAGCCGATGGAACCGACAAAGCATCAGTATGATGTGGATACTGAAACCGTCATCGGCTTTTTGAAAGCCCATAATCTTGATAAGGATTTCAAGGTGAACATTGAAGTGAACCATGCTACACTGGCCGGACATACCTTTGAACACGAACTTTGCGTCGCTGTAGATAACGGTATGCTGGGTTCTATCGACGCTAACCGCGGCGACTACCAGAACGGATGGGACACAGACCAGTTCCCGATAGACAACTATGAGCTGGTTCAGGCGATGATGCAGATTATCCGTAACGGAGGCTTGGGCAACGGCGGCACGAACTTTGATGCCAAGACTCGCCGCAATTCTACCGATCTGGAAGACATCTTCATCGCTCATATTGCCGGCATGGATGTGATGGCGCGCGCCCTGCTGAGTGCAGCCAAGCTGCTGGAAGAATCTCCTTACAGAAAAATGCTTGCCGACCGGTATGCTTCGTTTGATTCGGGAAAGGGAAAGGACTTTGAAGACGGCAAGCTTACGCTGGAAGATGTTGTGGCTTATGCGAAGACTGTTGGCGAACCGAAACAGACGAGCGGAAAGCAGGAGCTGTATGAAGCTATAGTGAATATGTACTGTTAACACTGTCATCGGAATGGAAGGCCTGCCTGCGGGTCTTCCATTTTTCGTTGGATATAAAATTTAATATCATGAATCATACGGAAAAAGGCAGCAAGGCTTATCTTTTTTCAGTCGTACTTGTTGCCGTAATTGGCGGACTGCTGTTCGGTTATGACACAGCAGTCATTTCTGGAGCGGAAAAGGGGCTTCAGGCTTTCTTTATGGGAGCCTCGGACTTTGCATATACGGATGCGGTGCATGGCATCACTTCGTCAAGCGCACTGATTGGGTGCATTGTCGGCAGTGCCGTTTCCGGCTTTCTGGCCTCACACTACGGACGTAAGCGCACGCTCTTTGTTGCCGGCATTTTGTTTCTCGTCGCAGCTTTGGGAACCTATGATCCGGAGTTTCTGTTTTTCGAGCATGGAAAACCGACTTTTCCTCTGCTCGTGGCATTCAACATTTATCGTATCATAGGAGGGATAGGAGTCGGGCTGGCTTCAGCTATCTGTCCGATGTATATTGCAGAAATAGCTCCAAGCAACATTCGCGGTACGTTGGTGTCGTGGAATCAGTTTGCAATCATTTCCGGCCAGCTCATCGTTTACATCGTCAACTTCCTGATCTTAGGCGACAACGTGAATCCGGTCATCAAGGCTGTGGAAGGCGTAAATCAGATTCTGAATCCGGGAGAAGCGGCCTGGACCATTGAAACGGGCTGGCGTCTGATGTTTCTCAGCGCAGGGGTTCCTGCAGCGGTTTTTTCTCTGCTGGTGCTGCTGGTTCCCGAAACGCCCCGCTATTTGGCGATGAGCGGAAAGGATGAGAAGGCGTTGCAAGTGCTTGTCCGCATCAACGGTTTCTCCAAGGCAAAAGAAATTCTGGCCGACATCAAGTCCACTGCCGAAGAGAAGACCGAGCGTCTGTTCACTTACGGGTGGCTGGTCATATTCGTCGGCATCATGCTGAGCGTATTCCAGCAGGCTGTGGGCATCAATGCTGTGCTTTATTTTGCCCCACGCATATTTGAAACGATGGGCATGGGCAGTCCGATGGTACAGACAGTCTTTATGGGCATTGTCGATCTTCTGTTCACCTTGCTTGCCGTATTTACGGTAGAAAAGCTGGGGCGCCGTCCGCTGCTTATTGCGGGTTCAATCGGAATGGCTGTCGGTGCCTTCGGCGTGGCTGTCTGCAATCTGGTTTCCGGGATACCTCCGGTACTTCCTGTTGTCAGCATCATGATATACAGTGCTTCATTCATGTTCAGCTGGGGGCCGATCTGCTGGGTGCTGATTTCAGAGATTTTCCCTAACACCATCCGTGGAGCCGCTGTTGCAATCGCTGTAGCCTTTCAGTGGATCTTCAACTTTATCGTTTCGTCCACCTTCCTTCCGCTTTACAACATGAGCGCGGGCGATATGGGCGATAAGTTCGGCCATATGTTTGCATACAGTCTGTATGGTGTCATCTGTGTCCTTGCTGCCGTGTTTGTTTGGAAGCTTGTTCCCGAAACGAAGGGCAAGACTTTGGAGGACATGAGCAATCTTTGGAAGAAAAAGAAATGAATGGCTCCCGCTTTCCGGAGCCTGAAGCCATATCCGTTTCTGTTCCTGCATCAAGGGCGGAACGGATATTTTCTACGTATGCCGAAAGGCGGAATTCTGATAAAAAAGGTTTTGTTATACAGGGTTTTTCAGAAAAATAATATTACCTTTGTAACGTTACAAAAAGTGTAGTATTTATGAACCCTGCAAATAATCATGTTGTCATTATGGCCGGAGGCATAGGCAGTCGTTTCTGGCCGATGAGCAGTCCCGAAATGCCGAAACAGTTCATTGATGTGCTGGGATGCGGACGGACACTTATCCAGTTGACTGCCGACCGTTTCAGAGATGTATGTCTGCCCGAAAACATTTGGGTGGTTACTTCTGCAAAGTATGCTTCTATCGTGAAAGAGCAGCTTCCGCAAATACCGCAAGAGCATGTGCTGCTGGAACCTTGCCGCCGCAATACGGCTCCTTGCATCGCTTATGTAAGCTGGAAGATCAAGGCGAAGAACCCGAAAGCAAACATTGTCGTTACGCCGAGTGACCATATCGTGATGAACGAGCGCGAGTTTGCACGTGTCGTTCTGTCAGCCATGAAGTTCACGGCTGATTCAGATGCCATCGTTACGTTGGGAATGAAAGCAAACCGGCCTGAAACCGGATACGGATATATAGAGGCGGACTTGTCGCTGCCATGTCCTTCAAACAAGGAAATCTACCGTGTGGATGCCTTTAAGGAGAAACCGGACCTGGCAACAGCGGAACGTTACCTGCAGCGCAACAATTTCTTCTGGAACGCGGGAATCTTTGTGTGGAACGTAAACACGATTGTGAATGCAATCCGTGTCTATCAGCCGACGATGGCAAAAGTATTTGAGCGGATGCTTCCTTACTATTACACGGATAAGGAGCAGGAAATGGTGGACGAACTGTTCCCTACGTGCGAAAACATTTCCGTTGACTATGCCATTATGGAAAAAGTGGACGAAATCTATGTATTTCCGGCTTCGTTCGGATGGAGCGACCTGGGCACGTGGGGATCGCTGCATGAAAATTCCAAGCGCGACGCTCACAACAATGTGTGCATCGGACCGAATGTTAAGGTGTATGAAACGCGCAACTGCATCATACATGCCACGCAGGAAAAGAAAGTGGTGGTGCAGGGACTGGACGGTTATATCGTGGCAGAAAAGAATGACACTTTGCTGATCTGCCGTCTGAGCGAAGAACAGCGGATCAAGGAGTTCTCGGCAGAAGAGTGATTGGGAAAAGAGTATGAGGCGCTTTAAGCTGTCTTTTGAATAATACAGCCGCACGGAGATAGAAAAGACGAGTTTTCGTATCTCCGTGCGTTTTTTTATTTGATGGCAGCTAATGCCGCTTCATAGTCCGGCTCTTCGGTGATTTCGGGAACCAGTTGCGTGTAGACAATCTGTCCTTCCGGGCTGATTACAACAACGGCGCGCGCCAGCAGTCCGCAGAGCGGTCCGTCAGTCATCAGTACGCCGTATTTTTCTCCGAAGTCGGAAGTGTAGCGGTAATCCGACAGAGGGATTACGTTTTCGATGCCCTCGGTGGTGCAGAAGCGTCCCTGTGCAAACGGCAGGTCTTTTGAGATAGCCAGCACGACAGTGTTCGGCATTTCAGCAGCCAGCTTGTTGAATTTCCGTACAGAGGTGGCGCATACGCCGGTGTCCATGCTGGGGAAAATGTTCAGCAGCGCATACTTTCCTTTTATATCTTCCAGGGTGAAGTTTCCCAAATCTCCTTTTACCAGAGAGAACGCGGGGGCGGCAGCCCCTTTTTCTACAAATTTACCCGCCAGTGTGACAGGGTTTCCTTTAAAAGCAGTCTTCGACATAGTTTTATGTATTAGTGATAAATTGATATATACGCAAAGATAAGAAAAAAGCGCACAAGGCGAAATGTTATTTTCGGCCTGTGCGCTTTTTTTAAGTTTCCTTATTTATTCAGCTTGCTCCACGTGTCTTTCAGTGAAACGGTCCGGTTGAAAATCAGATGTTCCGGTGTGGAATCCTTGTCTGCCGTAAAGTATCCGATCCGCTGGAACTGGAGATAGTCAAGCGGCTTGACGTCGGCCAGGTATTTTTCTACATAGCATTCGGTCAGCACTTTGAGCGATTCCGGATTGATCATCTCCTTCATCGCCTCCAGCGGGGAGCAGTTCTTTGCCTCGCGGATAGCAGCCATTTCGTCGCGCGGATTCTCCACCTTCCAGAGCCTGTCGTAGAGTCTTACTTCCGCTTTCAGGCAATGCCTGCAGCTTACCCAATGGAGCGTGCCTTTCACCTTGCGGTTTGCTTCGGGCATGCCGCTCTTGGTGTTCGGGTCATATTCTGCATAGACTTCCGTGATGTTTCCGTTCTCGTCTTTCTTGCAGCCTGTACATTTTACGATATATGCATTTTTCAGTCTTACTTCCTGCCCCGGGGTCATGCGGAAATACTTTTTGGGAGCAACTTCCATGAAGTCCTCGCGTTCGATCCACAGCTCGCGCGAAAACTCGATCGTGTGCGTCGGGGAGTCCGGGTCTTCCGGATTGTTGACAGCCTCCATCGCTTCCACCTTGTCTTCCGGGTAGTTGGTCAGAACCAGCTTTACGGGATTGATGACCGCCGAAACGCGTGTGGCTCGTGCGTTCAGGTCTTCACGCACGGCGCTTTCCAGCAGCGCGAAGTCGTTCAGCGCATCGTAGGTGGTATAGCCGATCTTGTTGACGAAATTCCGGATGGATTCCGGCGAATATCCTCTCCTGCGGAATCCGCAGATGGTAGGCATACGCGGGTCGTCCCATCCGTCCACAAGTCTTTCCTTGACCAGAATAAGCAGGTTGCGCTTGCTCATCAGCGTATAGTTCAGGTTCAGCTTGTTGAACTCGTACTGGTGGGGGCGGTTGTCGTCAAGGTCTTTTCCTTCTTTCACCCAATCGACAAACAAATCGTAAAGCGGCCGGTGAACCACGAATTCCAGCGTGCAGAGCGAGTGGGTTACTCCCTCGAAATAGTCGCTTTGTCCGTGCGCAAAGTCATACATCGGATATGCCTTCCATTTGTCGCCTGTGCGGTGATGCGGAGTTTTGACCACGCGGTAGATAATCGGGTCGCGGAAGTGCATGTTCGGATTGGCCATGTCAATCTTGGCGCGCAGAACCATCTTCCCTTCTTCGATTTCTCCGCTGTTCATCTTCTGGAACAGTTCGAGGCTTTCTTCTATGGGGCGGTTGCGGTATGGGCTTTCCGTTCCCGGCTGGGTAGGAGTGCCTTTCTGTGCCGCAATTTCTTCAGAAGTCTGTTCATCGACGTAAGCTTTGCCTTCCTTTATCAGACGGATGGCAAAGTCCCACAACTGCTGGAAATAGTCGGAGGCGTAATACTCGTGCCCCCATTGGAATCCGAGCCACTGGATGTCTTCCTTGATGGCTTCCACGTATTCCATGTCTTCTTTGGTGGGGTTTGTGTCATCGAAACGCAGGTTGCATACGCCTCCGTATTTCTGCGCGATGCCGAAGTCGAGGCAGATGGCCTTGGCGTGCCCGATGTGCAGGTATCCGTTCGGTTCAGGCGGAAAACGTGTCTGCACTTTTCCTCCGTTCTTTCCTTCCTGCAAGTCTTTTTCTACAATCTGTTCGATGAAATTCAGGCTCTTTTTCTCTGAATTTTCTGTTGCGTTTATTTCTGTCATAGCTGTTGTAGGTTGTCGTTTAATCATAATACAAAGGTAATATAAAAATGTGACATATCCGGAAAATCCGGAGAGCTTTTTGATTTGCGGAGTTTATGCGGGAGCGGCGGGGCCTTGTCCGGGATGCGGGGCCTTCTGCCTGGTACGAAGCCGGCGGGCGTTATCTGAAAAAGAGAGGACTGCGGGGAGATTTCTTCCGGGCGGCCGTCGGAAAAATGGATGAGTTGCGTGAAAAGCTGTATCTCCAGGCTAGAGATGCATATCTCTAGTCTGAAGATGTATATCTCCAGTTTGGAGGTGTATGTTTTCAGTCTGGAGATGAACTTTCCGGAGGCTTCGGATGGCTTTTGTGCGGAAAGAATGCTTTTTCGGAGCAGCGGAAACCGTATTTCTGTCGGCCGTCCGGGTCGGAGTTTTGTGGATTCTGGCATGGATTTTATGAAAAATGTTAAAACGTCTGTCGGCTTGCGCTGAAAGAAAGTGCGGAAGAAACTTTGCCTGCATGCCGGATATTTTGCCCAACTTTTTTCGGCACCTGCTGTCTGTTTTAATAAAAATTGATTATTTTTGCTGGACTAATCGGATGCGGTAGTTAAAAACTCCAATCAAAGAAAAACGAAAGAAAAATACAAAATGTGTTTTATGACATGTTTTTTTATTTGGTCAGGTGAAAAAAACACCGCATCTTTGTGACGTTATCCTGAAAACAATCTTTTTACCTTAAGAAAAAAAACTAATACCTATTGAAAACTTTAAAAAAAGGCTCTTTGTGAAAAGCGCCTTTTTTTTATGTCTATACGCAAACTTCCGAAACTTTCCGTATCTTTGAACATTGTTTAAATGACACTTGTTATGGCGCAACCATTAGCAGAACGAATGCGTCCGAAGACGCTGGATGATTATATAGGCCAGAAACATCTGGTAGGTGAAGGGGCGGTTTTACGGAAAATGATTGATGCCGGCCGCATTTCTTCTTTCATATTGTGGGGTCCTCCGGGGGTGGGCAAAACCACTTTGGCGCAGATCATTGCCAACAGGCTGGAAGTTCCTTTTTTCACGTTGAGCGCGGTCACTTCGGGTGTGAAGGATGTGCGGGACGTGATTGAAAAGGCACGCAACGGGCGTTTCTTTTCGCAGCAGAGCCCGATTCTGTTCATCGACGAAATCCACCGTTTCAGCAAATCGCAGCAGGATTCGCTGCTGGGAGCGGTTGAAACGGGTGTGGTGACGCTGATAGGAGCCACCACGGAAAACCCTTCTTTCGAGGTGATCCGTCCGCTGCTTTCGCGCTGCCAGCTTTATGTGCTGAAACCATTGGAGAAAGACGACCTGCTGGAACTGGTCGATCATGCGCTGAAGCGTGATGCAGTGCTCAAGGAAAAGCACGTGGAGGTGAAGGAGAGCGACGCGATGCTCCGCTATTCGGGCGGAGATGCCAGAAAGTTGCTGAACATTCTGGAGCTGGTGGTGGAAGCCGATGGAGGCGACCCGATTGTCATCACCGATGAGAAAGTGGTCAGCCGTCTGCAGCAGAACCCTTTGGCCTACGATAAGGACGGCGAAATGCATTATGACATCATCTCTGCCTTCATCAAGTCGATTCGTGGAAGTGATCCGGATGCGGCCCTTTACTGGCTGGCCCGGATGGTTGAAGGAGGCGAGGATCCGGCTTTCATTGCCCGCCGGCTGGTTATTTCCGCTTCGGAAGACATCGGTCTGGCCAATCCTAACGCCCTGCTGCTGGCCAATGCTGCTTTTGACGCCGTGATGAAGATCGGCTGGCCGGAAGGGAGGATTCCGCTGGCTGAAGCTACGGTCTACCTGGCCACGAGTCCGAAAAGCAATTCGGCCTATATGGGCATCGGCTCGGCTCTGGAACTGGTCAGGCAAACGGGCAACCTCCCGGTTCCCTTGCATCTGCGCAATGCTCCTACCAAGCTGATGAAACAGTTGGGCTATGGAAAAAGCTATAAATACGCCCACGACTATCAAGGGCATTTTGTAGAGCAGCAATTCTTGCCGGATGAAGTGAAGCAGGCCCGCCTTTGGCATGCGCAGGACAATCCGGCGGAAGCCAAGCTCAATGACCGTATGGTTGCTTTATGGGGCGAACGGTATAAGAAATGAACACTTGTTTTAATTGGAGTTTTATAAGTAGATGTTGAGAATTAGTTTATGCAAAACCTGTTTGTTCAGAAATGCAGATTAATGCGGATTTTCGCTGGTGATTGCGCTGATTGTCTGCTTTTAACCTGCGAAAATCTGTGTTTCTGACAATGTCATTCAATTTTGCACACTTACTTAAATTAGATAAAGAATTAGTTTATGAAGATTGTAGTATTGGACGGATATACTTTGAATCCGGGCGACTTGTCATGGGACGCTTTGAAAGAGCTGGGTGATGTGACTGTTTACGACCGTACAGCCCCCGGCGAATTGATGGAACGTGCGAAAGGGGCAGAGGTGCTTCTGACGAACAAAGTGGTTTTGGATGCGGAAGCACTCCGTTCGTTGCCGGAACTGAAATACATCGGGGTCTTGGCTACCGGATACAACGTGGTGGATGTTGAGGCTGCCCGTGAAGCTGGAATTGTGGTGACCAACATTCCGGCATACAGCACCGATTCGGTTGCTCAGATGGCTTTTTCGCATATCCTTAATATCGTGCAGCGTGTGGATATCTATGCGGATGAGGCCAGGGAAGGCAAATGGAGCAGCCGGAAAGATTTCTGTTATTGGAATGCTCCTTTGCATGAGCTGGCCGGAAAGAAAATGGGAATCATAGGCTTCGGCCATACAGGAAGTGCAACGGCGCGCATCGCTGCGGCTTTCGGCATGGATGTGCATGTATATACCCGCAAGTCTGCCATGCAGCTGCCGCACAACGTGCATAAATGTCCTTCGCTTGATGAGGTGTTCCGCAAGTGCGACATCGTAAGCCTGCATTGTCCGCTTTCGGAAAAGACAAGGGAAATGGTCAATGCCGAGCGTCTGAAAATGATGAAGCCTACGGCGATACTGATCAATACCGGCAGGGGAGGCCTGATAAACGAAAAGGATTTGGCCGAAGCGCTGGCTGGCGGAACAATTGCAGCGGCTGGCCTTGATGTGCTCGTATCGGAGCCGCCTCACGCAGACAATCCGCTTCTCCGGCTGAAGAACTGTTTTATCACTCCTCATATAGCGTGGGCCACTTATGAAGCCCGCGTGCGGCTGATGGACCTGGCGGTGAGCAATTTGAAGGCATTTATTGGAGGGAAGCCTGAAAATAATGTTGCCATATAAATAGCGGATGACGATGACAAAGGAAGAACGTATACAGAAAGCGGTCGCCTTGTTTAAGGAGGGGTATAACTGTTCTCAGTCGGTTGTGGCTGCCTATGCCGACATGTACGGCTTTACCCGTGAGCAGGCACTGCATATGGCTGCCTCTTTTGGGGGAGGCATTGGGCGCATGCGTGAAACCTGCGGGGCGGCCTGCGGCATGTTTCTGCTGGCGGGGCTGGAGCGTTGCGCCGTTGAGGGAGCAGACAGGGCGGGCAAGGCCGCCAATTATGCGTTGGTTCAGGAACTGGCGGCGCAGTTCAAGTCCGAATGCGGCTCGATGCGTTGCGCCGATTTGCTCGGGCTCTCGAAAAAAGAGCCGGTTGTTCCGACTCCCGAAGCAAGAACTCCCGCATATTATGCTAAGCGGCCATGTCCGAAAATGATAGAAACAGCAGCCCGGATATGGGGCGATTTCCTTGAAAAGGAAGGAAAATTGTAACATAATCTGGCCAAATCGCACGTTTTTATTAAATTTTTTTTGTTTTCAGAAACAAAGACCGCTTTTTTTAGCTATTTTTGCCGGGACACAAAATAATTGTTGTAATATATAAAAGCAAAAAATTATGTTGAAAGAAAAAGCAGGTGTTATTGCCGGACAGATCTGGGAAGCACTGAATGGTACTGAAGGTAAAACTCAGAAACAGCTGAAGAAAGAAGCCAAACTGAAAGCGGACAAGGATTTGTTCCTGGGCTTGGGCTGGTTGCTGAGAGAAGACAAGATTGAAACAAGCGAAGTGGACGGTGAATTGGTTGTAAAGTTGAAATAAAGAAGCTTGCATAAAAAAGGAGGTGCGTTGGAAACGGATGACAGTCCGTTTTGCAGCGCACCTCCTTTTTGTATCCGTCCTGTCAGTTCTCGAAGCAGCCGTTTTCTTTGTCACAGCACGGGCAGCCTTGAAACTCAAACTCAATGGTCGAATGGCTGATCCCTTTTACGGCCAGCGCGTGTTTGATCTGTTGTTTGATGTCGTTCATTTGTGACACGTCTTTGATGACGACATGCACGGTTGCCGCGTTTTCTGTTGTGCTTACAGCCCATACATGGAGGTGATGCCAGTTTTCAATCCCTGATATGCCTGTTATGGCATTTCCTATTTCGTCGAGGTTTACGGAGTCGGGCACAGCGTCAAGCGACAGATAGAGGCTTTCCTTCAGCAGTTTCCACGTTGATGCGAGGATGATGCAGGCTATGGCAAGGCTTATCAGTGTGTCGATGATGACAAATCCCGTGAGAAGAATGACAATGCCTGAAATAACCACCCCCAATGAAACCAGCGTGTCCATCGCCATGTGCAGGAAAGCGCCTTTTACATTCAGGTCGTGTCCTTGGTTCCGCATGAGCAGCAGCGTTGTGATTCCGTTGATGAGGATGCCTGCCCCTGCTGTCCATGAGATGGCGGCTCCGGACACTTGTTCGGGGTTGCGGAGCTTGTAGATGCTTTCTATCAGGATACATCCCACGGCTATGAGCAGGATGATGGCGTTGGCCAGCGAAGCGAGCACGGTGCTTTTCTTGTATCCGTAGGTGAAATGTTTGTTGCCGTGGCGTTTTGCCATCTGGATGGCAAACAGCGAAAGCAGCAGGCTGAATACGTCGCTCAGGTTGTGTCCGGCATCCGAAAGCAGTCCCAGTGAGTTGTATCCGAAACCCACTCCTGCTTCGATGAGGACGAACAGAAGATTCAGTATGATGCACAGGATGAACACTGTGCTGAGTGAGGCGGGAGCATGGTGGTGATGCTCGTGCAGATGATGGTTTTCGTGTGACATATCGACAGTTCTTTTTTGTTTTCTGATGCAAAGGTAGGAATTTTGTCATCATCCTGTCCGCGTCGGACCGCAATAACAACCGGGTTGCATTTGTACGCTTTTAATTTCGTTGGATGGTTGCGGTTGTGCGGATTTTCCTTAATTTTGCAGCCTTGTTTTTAATTTGTCAATATGAAGAAGAAGCTTTGTCCGCAATGTAAGATCCCGTCGGTCTATGTCAAGAATGAAAAGGGTGAGCGCCGTTTGGTGTATGTAACTTCAGACGGGACGGTTGTTCCGAAAAATCCGGAAGAAACTCTTGATGGGTATGACCTTTCAGAAGTGTTCTGTCTGGGATGCTCGTGGCACGGGTCGCCTTCCCGTATGGCGAGGTGGTAAGCCCTTGTTCCTGTCGGGGCTGCTCAATCTTTGTTTTTTCTGTTTTCTGCACTCTTTACTTTTATTTTATGAAGAGAAAATACGAAAAATATTCAAAGAATAAGGAAAAATAAGATATTTTATTTAGAAATTATCCGTTACAATAAGGATAGATTTGATTATCTTTGTCTTGAAATTGTGACTAAAAATAAGATTATATGGAGAAAGTGGTTGTAAATTCGTACGAAGAGTTTGAGCAATTGCTGGGTAAACAAATCGGAATTTCTGATTGGCTGGAGATACCCCAGGAGCGTATTAATCAGTTTGCTGACGCTACACTGGATCACCAGTGGATTCATGTGGATGTGGAACGCGCGGAGAAGGAAAGCCCTTACAAGAGCACGATTGTGCACGGGTATCTGACGCTTTCACTGCTTCCTTATCTGTGGAATCAGATTATCGAGGTGAATAACCTGAAGATGATGGTTAATTATGGAATGGACAAGATGAGGTTCGGGCAGGCTGTACTTTCCGGACAGAGTGTGCGTTTGGTAGCCGAACTGCATTCGTTGGTTAACCTGCGCGGTGTGGCAAAAGCAGAAATCAAGTTCTCTATTGAAATCAAGGATCAGAAAAAGAAGGCGCTGGAAGGAATCGCCACTTTCCTCTATTATTTCAATTGATGGATAATGATACGGAGAAAAAACTGAAAGAATGGGCGCGGCAATATCATCAGGCCGCGTTCATTGTTTCTGATCCGGTGCAGTTTCCTCACCGGTATTCGCGGAAAGAGGATATTGAAATCAGCGGATTGCTTACGGCTGTGCTGAGTTTCGGCAATCGCAGGCAGATTCTGAGGGTATCCGAGCGGCTGGACGGGATGATGGGGCATAGTCCGTTGGAATATGTGCTGTCGGGAAGGTGGAGAGATGATTTCAGGGGTTCCGATCCGCGAAGCTTTTACCGGATGATTTCTTATGCTGGATTCCGTCTTTATTTTGAGAAGCTCTATGAAGTGTATGCGTCGGGAAGGACGCTGGAGGATGCTTTGTCGGATTTCACCGGAAATCCGATGCAGAAGCTTTGTGCCTTTCTTGAAGTTTCCGACCGCAGTCCGCAGAAAAAGCTCAATATGTTTCTCCGCTGGATGATCCGGAGGAACTCGGACGTGGATTTCGGCATCTGGAAAACGCTGTCGCCTTCCGAGCTGGTCATTCCGCTTGATACGCACGTATGCCGTGTGGCTTTTCTGTTGGGGCTGACAGAAAAGCAGGTCTTTTCATTGAACAATGCGCGGAAGATAACGGAAGCCTTGTCGGAAATATTTCCCGGTGATCCGTGTTTGGGCGACTTTGCGCTTTTCGGGTATGGAGTGGACCACCCTGAGGGCTAGAACTTGAGTGAAGCGTAGATGCCGCAATGACCGTCACCTGCTACGGGACTGATGGTAAGGTCGTGCTTCTTGGCGAAGGGGCGTGTGAATATGTAGGAACTGCCTGCGCCGATTACAGCACCGGCGGCTACATCCCACCAGTCATGTTTCTTTCCGTACACGCGGCTCCATCCCACGTAGGTTGATACGACATAGGCTGGGATTCCCCATTTCCATCCGTACCGGCGCTGGATGAACGACGCGGCGGCGAATGATACAGACGTGTGCATGGAGGGAAATGAATGCATGTCGCTGCGGTCCGGACGCTCTTTTTTGACGGCGTATTTCAGCGCATAAGTAACTCCTAGCGTCGTTATTCCGGCAAAGGCTCCCTGCTTCAGCCCTTCCCAGTCTTTATTGATCAGTATGGCGGTGAGGCCTGCCACCGGGAGCAGCACGGCTCCCACATCTCCCGATGTACGCACAGCCTTCCGGCTTCCGGTCACTTCAATTTTTTGTCCGAACATGGAAACTGCCATGCAAAGGGCAGCCACGAATAAAAGCAGATGTTTCATTTTCTTTAGAATAGTTTGGGGATAAAGATAATCAGTCCGATGACAGCCGAGGCGATAGCCAGAAGCAGTACTGCTCCGGCTGCCAGGTCTTTTGTGTGCTTGATCGCTTCGTTATAGTCGGGCGAAACCGCATCTGCCAGTGCTTCGATTGCGGAGTTGAAAGCTTCTGCCGCCAGAACCATGCCGATAGCCATTGCGATGGCAATCCATTCGGTTGCTGACAGTTTCACGATACAGCCGGTGATGATTACACATGCTGCTATGAAGCAGTGAATCCAGGCGTTGTGCTCGCAGGTTACGAGCAGCCGGATTCCGTTGAATGCGAATCTGAAGCTTCTCAGCCGTTTGCGCAGAGTGAAACCGTTGTTCTTCATGGCTCAGATATTGACAGTCACTTCTACGGGGCAGTGGTCAGAGCCAAAGATTTCGGTATGAATCTTGGCTCCTTCCAGCTTGTCGGCCAGTCGTGCAGAAGCCAGAAAGTAGTCGATGCGCCACCCTGCATTCTTTTCGCGTGCCTTGAACCGGTACGACCACCATGAATAGATGCCGGTCTGTTCGGGATAGAAATGACGGAATGTATCAATGAATCCGGCGTCGAGCAATGTCTGGAACTTTTCGCGCTCCTGGTCCGTAAATCCGGCGTTCATACGGTTTGTTTTCGGGTTTTTCAGGTCTATTTCCTTGTGCGCCACATTCAGGTCCCCGCATACAAGCACAGGCTTCTGTTCATCAAGCCGTTTCAGATAAGCCCTGAACTCGTCTTCCCAGGTCATGCGGTAGTCCAGGCGTTTCAGTCCGTCCTGCGAGTTGGGAGTATATACGGTGACAAGGAAAAAGTCTTCCATTTCAAGTGTGATGACACGCCCTTCGCGGTCATGTTCGTCGATGCCCAGTCCATAAGTTACGCTTAACGGGCTTTTCCGGGTGAAAATTGCAGTGCCCGAATATCCCTTTTTCTCGGCATAGTTCCAGTATGAGGCATATCCTTCAAATTCCAGATCCAGTTGTCCTGCCTGCATTTTGGTTTCCTGCAGGCAGAAAAAGTCAGCGTCGAGCTGTTTGAACGCTTCACGGAATCCTTTGTCGCAGCAGGCGCGAAGTCCGTTTACATTCCAAGATATCAGTTTAATCATAATGAAAACTTGTTTTGCTGTAGAATAAATATGAATTGACAAATCCTCTCTTCTTGTGCGGGAGAGGGAAATCCGCTTGCGTTTATTTTTTCAGATCGAAAAGGTACGTAAGTCTTCCGCCGATGTAAGAATGTCCCGAACGTCCGAAATAATCTTTTTTAGAGTTGTTGTAGAAGTCGCTCAGGCCATAGTAATAGCGTGCTTCAAGGATGAAGTGCCCGATTCCCGTGCGCACTTCAAGGCCTCCGCCTCCGATAATTCCATAGTCGAACTTCCTGTCGGCCGGCTTGTCATACTGTTCGTTTGTTCCTTGCGGCCGGTTAGATGGATTCCACGAAGCGCTTTTGATTTCTTTTTCGCTGATGAGAAACCCTATCTGCGGACCCAGATTCAGGACAAAGCGCACGCCGTTTCCCTTGTCTTTTCCGAAGGCCAGGTGAGCGAGCAGGGGAATCTCCACGTAATTCATGTTGCGGTGGTAGGTATCTCCCGTTCCGTCTTCAATCACCTCCTTCCATCCTCTTTGCGAAAAGTTCACTTCGGCCTGTATGCCGCAGATCATCTTGAAGTATTTTTCAGAGATGTAGCGTGCGGTAACGCCGAATTCCGGGCCGATGAGCTTGCTCTGCTTGATGCTTGGCTGGAAACTGACCGAGCTTACGTTGACGCCTCCATTGATTCCGATAGAAAAGTTGTGTCGTTCGTCTTGCAGCTGGGCTTTCGCCGGCAGAATCCAAGCACACCCTATTGCTGTGAGAAAGAGCAGGAGTATATGTCTTTTCATTGCAGTCATTCAAAATCCAGTTTAATCAGTTCGAAATCTTTGGTGATGTGTACGAAAAAGACTTTCCGGTTGATGAACCCTCCCCAGTTGTTTACGCGTTCAAACTTGAACCCGGTCTGTATGGGGACAACCTTTACTTTGCTCAGGTTATTCTCCAGTCCGTCCCCTTCCTGCGCCAGTCCTTTCAGAAAGAAATAGCCGGTGTCGAATCCCAGCATTCCGAATTTTGGATAGCTGTTGGCCATGTCTTTGCTGTACCACCTGCGGTAGCTTTGGGTGAAGCGTACAGCCTCGGGGAAGAGGTTGTTGGTGTAGAAAGAAGAATAGAAGTATGTGTCCAGCTCGTAGAATGATGCCAGATGCTCCTGCGTGTATGTCTGCCATTCGGGATAGCCGAACAAGTGCATGTCAAAGCCGGGATGTTCGCGGCGGACAAGCGTAAGATGGGGAAGCAGGCGGGTGAGAGCCGAGCTGCGTCCCGACGTAGGGATAAAGATGTTTGTCCGGGTTGTGTCCATTGCCCCGATAACCTTGTCGGGATCGATTGCGCTGCCGAGCTGGATCTGCTTGAATGTCACCTGGCTGTTCCGAAGTTCGTTTTTCAGCCCGGTGATGAAGTCGGCCTTTTCCTTGTCGCCGTTTGCCGGATCAAGGAAAATCACGTTGCACCGGCTGAACTGGCGTATGAAATGTTCGTATACTTCCGAATACAGGTATGACTGGGGCGTGTTGACCTGGTATATCTGCGGTGTGCTGAACACCTGGTCTACTTTGGGCTCGAACGGGATGACCAGCCGGATGTCGTTCTTCTTTGCAAAGTCGGTGGCGACAGGGATGTTTTCGGGGGCTACGGGACCGAAGATGATGTCCATTGTCTTCATCACCGGCTTGTTTAGTATGGAAGTCATCACCTGCTTGCTTCCCTGCGTGTTGTAGGTGTACAGGTCGAAAGATATTCCCTGGCGTTTCAGGCTGTCTACGGCAAGCAGCAGCCCTTCGTAATACTCGGTCATTCGGGGATTGCTTTTGTCTGTCCCGTTCTCTTTGACGGTGAACGGAAGCAGGACAGCCGCTTTAACCACATTCATCTTTTGGGCGACCGGCTGGCTTTCTCTGAAAAGTTCTTCGTTGGTGGGTTCCGGTCCCGCTGCCTGCAGGTTTCCGTTCTTATTCTTTTCCGATTCGGGGTAGGGGATGAACAGGAATGTGCCTCGCCTCAGTTTCCCGTTTTTGAGGTCGGGATTGAGAGCGATCAGCGCGTCCTGGGTGATTCCGTATTTCTGGCAGATGCTGAAGATGGTTTCCTTGCGTTCCACCTTGTGCATCTCTTTCCATTCCTGCTCTTCCGCTTTCCGCTGAGGGGCGGTTTCCTTCGCCGTCGGGACCGATGCGCTTTCTTGTGCCGGAATGCATACAACCTGTCCTGTCCGGAAGTTGCTTGCGCTCAGTCCGGGATTTGCTTCGCAGATGGCTTGCGCCGTCACGTTGTATTTTACGGTAAGCTGGTAGAGAGTTTCTCCCGACTGGATGGTATGGAATACCACTTTTCCGGCATTTGAGCCGTTTCCCGACTGCGGAATCTTCAGTGTTTCTCCTGCGCGGATTTGTTTGTCGCTCCCGGGATTCAGGCGCACGATATCGTCCACGCTGATGTGATACGTGTTGGCAATCGAGTAAAGACTTTGTCCTTTGGCCACGGTGTGCAGGAAATATCCGTTTCCGGTTTGGGCTTTTATCGTTCCGCCGATACTTCCTGCTGTGAGAGAAAGCGAAAGGCACAGTATATGTATAAACTTCATTTTCAGTTGTAATGGTTTGTCATGGGGCAAAAGTACAAAAAAGTTCTTTATCTTGACAAGAAAACCTGATATATCCGGGGAAATAGCATTAAAAAAACGATAAAATCAATCGGGGGAGATGGCAGCGGACTTGTGCCCATACGGCCCGGTTTCTATGGTCCAGCAGGTGAACCGTACGGTTCAGTCATGTGGTCCGTATAGTCCAGCACTTGGACCGTACGGTTCACGCGCTGGACTGTAAAATATGTGCTGGCATTTGGCGGAAAATTCCGGAGAGGAGAAGAAAACGGACAAAAGCAAATGCGGAACGATAAAAAAACACCGGACTTTTTGATACGGGTGCTCTGAAATATCTCTATCTTTGCACGGATATAAAAGACAGACTGAGGATATGATTGAAGGAACGGAAACGATAGACGTGCAAGGGGCACGCGTACATAATCTGAAGAACATTGATGTGGCCATACCCCGTAACAGCCTGACGGTTATTACGGGATTGAGCGGAAGCGGCAAGTCGTCGCTGGCTTTCGATACGATTTTCGCGGAAGGGCAGCGGCGCTATATCGAAACGTTTTCTGCTTATGCGCGGAATTTTCTGGGAGGTATGGAACGTCCGGATGTGGACAAGATTACCGGGCTGAGTCCGGTGATTTCCATCGACCAGAAAACAACAAACAAGAACCCCCGCTCTACCGTAGGAACAACCACCGAAATCTATGACTATCTGCGTCTGTTGTTTGCCCGTGCCGGAACGGCTTATTCATACCTGTCGGGCGAAAAAATGGTGAAATATACCGAAGAGCAGATTCTTGATCTGATACACCGCGATTATAAGGGACGGAAAATCTTCATTCTGGCTCCGCTGGTCCGTACGCGCAAGGGACACTATAAGGAGCTTTTCGAGCAGGTGCGGAAGAAAGGGTATCTTTACGTGCGTGTGGACGGAGAGGTGAAAGAAATCGTTCACGGGATGAAGCTCGACCGCTACAAGAACCATGACATCGAAGTGGTGATAGACAAGATGGCGGTGAACGGACAGGATGAAACGCGCCTGAAGCAGAGCGTGGCAACTGCCATGCAGCAGGGGGACGGACTGCTGATGATTTTGGATGCGCAGACCGAAAGTGTGCGGCACTACAGCAAACGCCTGATGTGTCCGGTGACGGGGCTTTCGTATCGCGAGCCTGCTCCGCATAACTTTTCGTTCAATTCGCCTCAAGGTGCGTGCCCGCGCTGCAAGGGACTGGGCTATGTGAATCTGATTGATGTGGACAAGGTGATACCCGACCGTTCGCTTTCGGTGTACGAAGGAGCCGTCGCGCCTTTGGGAAAGTACAAGAATACGATGATTTTCTGGCAGATCGAGGCTCTGCTGGAGCGTTATGAGGCTACGCTGAAGACTCCTGTGAGCGAGTTGCCTGAGGATGTCGTCAATGAAATACTGTATGGCTGTGATGAGCGTCTGAAAATCAAAAGTTCGCTTGTCCATACCACTTCCGACTATTTTGTCCTTTACGAAGGAATCGTGAAGTATATCCAGATGATGCAGGACAAGGATGCTTCGGCTACCGCGCAGAAATGGGCCGACCAGTTTGCCAAGACGGCTGTATGCCCGGAATGCCGCGGGGCGCGTCTGAATAAGGAAGCGCTTCATTTCCGCATCCATGACAAGAATATTTATGAGCTGGCTTCGATGGATGTCAGCGACCTTTATGAATGGGTTTGCCATGTCGGAGAATTTCTCGACAACAAGCAGCGGATCATCGCTTCCGAGATTCTGAAGGAGATACGCACGCGCTTGAAATTCTTGCTTGACGTGGGGCTGGACTACCTGTCGCTCAACCGCTCTTCCGTCAGCCTTTCGGGAGGAGAGAGCCAGCGCATCCGCCTTGCCACGCAGATCGGATCGCAGCTCGTGAATGTGCTGTATATCCTCGACGAACCGAGCATCGGTCTGCACCAGCGCGACAATATCCGTCTTATCAATTCGCTGAAGGAGCTTCGCGACCTGGGAAATACGGTTATTGTCGTAGAGCATGACAAGGACATGATGCTGGCGGCCGACTATGTAGTGGACATGGGCCCGAAAGCCGGACGTCTGGGAGGTGAAGTGGTGTTTGCCGGAACGCCCCGGGAGATGCTGGAGAAGGACACGCTGACTTCGCAATACTTGAACGGGAAGATGAAGATTGAGGTTCCCGCCCAGCGGCGGAAAGGCAACGGCAAGTCCGTTTGGCTGAGAGGGGCGAAAGGCAATAACCTGAAAGGTGTGGACGTGGAGTTTCCTCTGGGAAAGCTGATTTGCGTGACCGGAGTGTCGGGAAGCGGAAAGTCTACGCTGGTCAACGATACGTTGCAGCCCATTTTGTCGCAGCATTTTTACCGCTCGTTGCAGGATCCCTTGCCGTATGATACCGTCGAGGGGCTGGAATATGTTGACAAGGTGGTTAATGTCGACCAGTCGCCGCTGGGGCGTACCCCCCGTTCGAATCCGGCCACTTATACCGGTGTGTTTTCTGACATCCGCAACTTGTTTGTCGGTCTGCCCGAAGCTAAAATCCGCGGTTATAAGGCGGGACGCTTTTCTTTCAATGTGTCGGGAGGCCGGTGTGAGGCTTGTGGCGGAAACGGGTACAAGACGATTGAGATGAACTTTCTTCCCGACGTGTTTGTGCCTTGTGAAGTATGCCATGGCAAGCGGTATAACCGCGAAACGCTGGAAGTGCGTTACAAAGGAAAGTCAATCGCCGATGTGCTTGACATGACCATCAACCGCGCCGTTGAGTTTTTCGAGAACGTTCCTCAGATACTCAATAAGATAAAGGTGCTTCAGGAAGTCGGGCTGGGCTACATCAGGCTGGGGCAGCCTTCCACTACATTGTCGGGAGGAGAGAGCCAGCGCGTGAAACTGGCCACAGAGCTTTCAAAGCGTGATACGGGAAAAACGGTGTATATTCTTGACGAACCTACAACCGGACTGCACTTCGAGGATATCCGTGTGCTGATGAGCGTGCTTGACCGTCTGGTCGACAAGGGCAATACGGTGATTGTCATAGAGCATAACCTGGATGTCATCAAAATGGCAGACTATGTTATCGATATGGGTCCGGAAGGCGGAAAGGGCGGAGGACAGCTGCTTGTTTGCGGCACTCCGGAAGAAGTGGCCGCATCGGGGAAGGGATATACTTCCCAGTTCCTGAAGGAAGAACTCGAATGGTCAAAGAAATAAAAAAAACAGAAGAACGATGTCAAAAGAAAAGATTGCAAAGACAAATGCTGCCCGGTTGCTGGACAGGGACAAAATAAAGTATGAGCTGGTGCCGTATGAAGTGGACGAAAATGATTTGAGCTGCATCCACGTGGCAGCCACGCTGGGGGAAAACATCGAACAGGTGTTCAAGACGTTGGTGCTTCATGGCGACAAGTCTGGCTATTTCGTTTGTGTAATTCCCGGAGAGCATGAAATTGATTTGAAGCTGGCGGCCAAAGTGTCCGGCAATAAGAAATGTGATCTGATTCCGGTGAAAGAGCTGCTGCCGCTTACGGGATACATTCGCGGAGGCTGTTCTCCCATCGGCATGAAGAAACATTTCCCTACTTATATTCATCATACGTGCAACGACTATCCTTATATATATGTAAGTGCAGGCATACGCGGGCTGCAGGTGAAGCTGGCTCCGGCCGATTTGGTCAAGGTGAGCCAGGCTCAGGTATGCACGCTGTTTGGAGTGGAATGAAACGGATATCTAAATAAACAGGTTATGAAATACGGAAAATGGATTGGCGGTATCATGGGATTCATGACGATGGGACCGCTTGGGGCTTTGGCCGGATTTGCCATCGGCTCCTTGTTTGACAAGGCCGGAGATGCGCAGGCTGCGCAGGACGGTTATTCACAGGATAATGTATACATGGGGCAGCGGAACAGTTTTCTGTTTTCCATGCTTGTCATGTCTTCATACATTATCCGTGCGGACGGACGTATTATGCATAGCGAAATGGAATATGTGCGCCAGTTCCTCCGCATGAATTTCGGAGAAGCTGCCGTTGACGAAGGGGAGCGCATCCTGCTGAATCTGTTCGAGCAGCGCAAGCAGATGGAGCGTACAGACCCGTTGGCTTTTAAAAATACCATCCGTGACTGTGGAGCGCAGATCGCGGCTAATCTTACTTACGAACAAAGACTGCAACTGCTTGACTTTCTGGTTAAAGTCGCTCAGGCGGACGGCAATGTATGCGTGCAGGAAGTAGATGCCCTGAAGGAAGTGGCCATGTATATGAGGCTCAATATGCAGGATGTGGACTCGATGCTCAGCCTGGGCGGAAACTCGCTTGACGAAGCCTATAAAGTGCTGGAGGTATCCCCTTCGGCAACTGACGACGAAGTGCGTTCCGCCTACCGCAAGCTGGTGCTGAAGCATCATCCGGACAAGGTGGCTGCATTGGGGGACGACATCCGTAAGGCTGCCGAAGAGAAGATGCAGGCTATCAACGAGGCAAAGGAACGTATTTTCAAGGCAAGGGGAATGAAGTAATTGTCAGATATACAAATGGAAAATAAAATTACGAAAATCAACAAAGTAGAGGTCCGCAACCTTCAGATGGACGACTATGCCCAGCTGGCCCAGTCGTTCACCCGTGTCTATGCGGACAAAGACGTGTTCTGGACACGTGAACAGATCCAGAAACTGATCGACATCTTTCCGGAAGGGCAGATTGTGACCGTTGTCGACGGTAAGATCGTTGGCTGTGCGCTGTCTATCATCGTCGACTACGACATGGTGAAAGGCGATCATACCTACGCGAAAGTGACAGGAAACGAAACCTTCAACACGCATAACCCGAAGGGGAATATCCTTTACGGCATCGAAGTGTTCATTCATCCCGAGTACCGCGGCCTGCGTCTGGCCCGCCGTATGTATGAATATCGCAAGGAGTTGTGCGAAACGCTGAATCTGAAGGCAATCATGTTCGGCGGACGTATCCCCAATTATTACAAGTATGCCGACAAGATGCGTCCGAAAGAATACATCGAGAAAGTACGCTCGCGCGAGATTTATGATCCGGTGCTGACTTTCCAGCTTTCAAACGATTTTCATGTCCGCCGGGTGATGCGCAACTATTTGCCTAATGATGAAGAGTCAAAGCATTGCGCCACGCTGCTTCAGTGGGACAACATCTATTATCAGCCTCCCACTGATTCGTATGTGGACAAGAAGACGACGGTGCGTGTCGGACTGGTTCAATGGCAGATGCGTTCATACCAGACGCTTGACGATGTGTTCGAGCAGGTTGAATTCTTCATTGATGCGGTTTCGGGCTATAAGAGCGATTTCGTGCTTTTCCCCGAATATTTCAACGCTCCGCTGATGGCAAAGTTCAACAACCTGGGCGAAGCGCAGTCTATACGCGGACTGGCTCAGTATACGGAGGAAGTGCGCGACCGTTTTGTCACGCTGGCCATCAAGCACAATATCAATATCATTACCGGAAGCATGCCGTATGTGAAGGAGGATAACGGGCTTTATAATGTTGGTTTCCTTTGCCGCCGCGACGGAACATACGAGATGTACGAGAAGATTCACGTCACTCCCGACGAAGTGAAGAGCTGGGGCCTGAGCGGAGGCAAGCGTGTGCAGACTTTTGATACGGACTGCGCGAAGATTGGCGTGCTTATCTGTTATGATGTGGAGTTCCCCGAACTTTCTCGTCTGATGGCCGACCAGGGCATGCAGATTCTGTTTGTTCCTTTCCTTACCGATACACAGAACGGATATTCGCGTGTGCGTGTCTGCGCTCAGGCCCGCGCCATCGAGAACGAATGCTTTGTCGTGATTGCCGGCAGCGTGGGCAATTTGCCGCGCGTGCACAACATGGACATCCAATATGCCCAGTCGGGTGTGTTTACACCGTGTGACTTTGCTTTCCCTACCGACGGAAAGCGTGCCGAAGCGACTCCGAACACGGAAATGATTCTTGTGTCGGATGTTGACCTTGATTTGCTGAGCGAGCTGCATACCTACGGAAGCGTGCGTAATTTGCGCGACCGCCGCAGCGACCTTTATGAGCTTAAAATGAAAAAAGCGGCAACGGAGGACTGACATTGCCGGGCTGCTTCGAACGAAGATAAAAGGCGCAGAGCATAAGCGGCGTTTGATGATGCCGGCGATGCTCTGCGCCTTTGCTGTTTTATTTTACGTTTATCAGCTCGTATTTCCTGTTTCCGAGTCCGATTTTTTCTGCATGAGCCAGGCAGGTTTGGTATTCGGTGTTCGGATTGGTGTTGCAGAAATGGTCGTGCCGGTCATGGAAATGCGGAGCAGCCATTTCATCCGTGAGCTGGCTTCCAGGCAGGGGAGTCTGTTTGAGGCAGGCATCCACGCATGCCTGGTCAAGAGCCAGCGGGTCGAATGAGGCGAACATGCCTACGTCCGGTATGATAGGCGTGTCGTTTCCCGAGTGACAGTCGCATGTCGGTGAAACATCGCATACCAGTGATATGTGGAAATTCGGCCGGCCGTCGACCACGGCTTTGGTGTATTCGGCCATCCGGCAGTTCAGTTCCTTGATGGCGGCATTTTGCGCAAAGTCGATGGCATCGAAATTGCAGGCACCGATGCATCGTCCGCATCCTACACAGTTCTCTGCATTCACGGACATTTTCTTTCTCTCTTCATCGAAAACAAGTCCGTTGTTCGCACATTCGCGCATACATCTCTTGCATCCCCGGCAAAGTTCGTCGTTTATGATGGGTTTGCCGTTGCAGTGCTGGTCCTTTTTCCCGGCTCTTGATCCGCATCCCATTCCTATATTCTTTATTGCTCCGCCGAATCCGGTCATTTCGTGTCCTTTGAAGTGCGTCAGCGAAATGAAGATGTCTGCATCCATAATGGCACGGCCGATCTTGGCTTCTTTCACATATTCTCCGCCGGCTACGGGAACTGCGATGTCGTCTGTTCCTTTCAGTCCGTCGCCGATAATCACAGGGCATCCTGCAGCAAGCGGAGTGAATCCGTTCTCCCATGCGCAATACAAGTGCTCGATGGCGTTTTTCCGGCTTCCCGGATAAAGGGTGTTGCAGTCGGTGAGGAACGGTTTGCCGCCTTGTTGTTTCACCATGTCTACAACGGCGCGTGCGTAGTTGGGCCGGAGAAAGCTCAAATTGCCCAGCTCGCCGAAGTGCATCTTGATAGCAGCGAATTTTCCGTCCATGTCTATCCGGTCGAATCCTGCTGCCTTTATCAGTCTTTTCAGCTTGTCGGCCGGGCCTTCGTCCGGTTTGCAGCGGAAGCTTGTGAAAAAGACCTTCGACAAATTAGATGTGCTGTTTTCTGTCATAGTCTTCTGTGGTTTAGAGTTAGTTACTGTTCGTTATTGCAAAAATACGGAAATTTATGATGTTATGGTTGCCGGTGTGTGTCTTCTTTCGCTTTTTTGTGCTATATTTGGCGGCAAAGAACAAAGTATATGGACAAGCGACATTTTTTGATAGCGGCGATGTGCCTCATGGCACTGGCAGGCTGCACGCAGAAAACCGAACTTCCTGAGAATCCGGAGGATAAGGAAGAATACCGTGATTCGCAGGGTAACAGCTGGATTTATAATGCAATGCTTATGCGCTGGGCGCTGATGCCTTCGGCGATGAACGGACTGACGAGCACACATTATTATTATCCCCAGTCCGGATCGTGGACTGATGCCAGCGGTACGAGAGTGAACCCTCCGTCGAATGTCAAGGTGGCCCCTTCGTCATCGGCCAAGTCAAAGTCGAGCGGACGTGTGTTTGGAACGAGCCGCCGTTCTTCGGGTATTCATGCATAAGGGGAGGGAGTGAATGGAACGTGTTTTTGTAGCGCCCCGACCGGGATACCGGGAAAAGATCGAAGCGCTGGGCTTTGACTTTCATGGTGACTATTGGCGCGAGGAAGCCTGTTATCGCCTGTCCTCAAACGAAGTGGAGATGCTGGAAACGGCTACGGCGGAAGCCTATCGTATGTATTGCGATGCGGTGGAGTATATCTTGAACGACCAGCCTGAGTTTATGGAGCGCATCTTGCAGCTCCCGCCGGAAATCTGTGAGCGGATCCGCCGTTCGTGGGATGAAGACGAACTGAGCCTGTACGGCCGGTTTGACTTCCTTGTCGACAAGTCGGGCGTTCCCCGGATTCTTGAATTCAATGCCGACACGCCGACATCCTTGCTTGAAGCATCTGTTATCCAGTGGCAATGGAAGGAAGATTTGTTTCCTGCAAGCGATCAGTACAATGGCATACACGAGGGCCTGGTGCAGTCGTGGAAAGACATGTTTCCTGCGGGAAGCGAGATTCATTTTGCAGGCGCGCTGGATGACCATGAAGATACAGGCACGCTGCAATATCTGGCGAGCACGGCCATGGAAGCCGGATTCTCTACACGGGTGCTTGACATGAATTCGCTTGACTTGCGCGACGGGTGTTTCTATGATCCGAGCGGCGAGCAGGTGAAACGCTGCTTCAAGCTCTATCCGTGGGAGTGGATGGTTGATGAGAGTGCCGACGGCTGCCTGGCCGATGTGCAGTGGGTGGAGCCGGTATGGAAGCTGCTGATGTCGAACAAAGCCATATTGAAGGTGCTTTCCGACCTGTTTCCGGATTCGCCTTATGTTCTCCCTTGTTATCTTTCACGCCCCGAAAGCGGCCTGTTCTGCAAGAAGCCCGTGTATTCGCGCGAAGGGCATAATGTGAGTGTGCTTGAAATCAGAAATTGGGAAGAGCGGGTACGTCTGGCCGAAACGGAAGGCGACTACAATCAGGGAGCGTATGTTTATCAGGAGTATGTGGAGCCGACGGCTTATTCCGGCCGCTATCCGGTCATCGGATCGTGGGTTGTGGGCGGAGAACCTGCCGGAATCGGGATTCGCGAGAACCGCACGGAAATAACCGGCAATCTTTCGGAATTTGTTCCCCATATCATCGGATAAGAACGTTTCGGGCTGCATCGCGCATCGGAAAATGCGGTATGAGAGGGCCTGTTTCCGCAAGAATGATGCTGAAAAGCGGAGAAATGAACGAAAAACTTTCATGAAGTATTGCGGAATTAAAAAATAGTTGTACCTTTGCAACGCATTTGAGAAAAACGATATGCGAGAATATCCGGTTCCTTGGATGAGTGGCTTAGTCAGCGGTCTGCAAAACCGTGCACGGCGGTTCGAATCCGCCAGGAACCTCTCAATGCACTCTTAGCTCAGTTGGTAGAGCAACTGACTCTTAATCAGTGGGTCCAGGGTTCGAATCCCTGAGGGTGTACATAAGAAAGGAGGCCGGTGCGCCTCCTTTTTTGTTTGTGTCCGCATTCGTTGGCGCAGGATGCCGGCGGACGTTCATCGCTTTGCCAGCCTCCTTTTTATCTCTTCTGCAACACGGTCTGCATTGTTGCAGCTCAGGAGGTATTTCTTTCCTTTTCCGGTGCGGATGAAAAAGGCCTGGGAGTAGTCGCCTACATACGATGTGTAGTAGCCGATGTCGCGGTTGTAATAGCGTCCCACATAGCCGTATATCCCGCCGATGCCGAATATGCGGATATTGCCCGTGCTGCGCGGGTCGTATCTCTGCACTTCCTCGATGTCTGCCAGGTTGATGCGCAGCTTTCCTTTTCCTCTTGCAAGTGTGAGGGCCGAGTCGTCGAGCGTGATTTCTTTCGGCGCATACAGCATGATGGAGCACAGCGACAGGAGCACGATGAGGATGACGAAGCCGCAGAGCGTCTGTGCGGTAGGATTCGTGGCGTGCATGAAATCGCGGATGGGAATCAGCAGGCCGAAAATGACGATGATCGGGATGACAATCCAGGTGATGAGTCTGACGGTCTGGCTCAGTGAAACTTTTTCTTTAATCATGGTGATGAATGGTTTTGCTTGTGAAAACTTCCGCAAGTTACTCAAAATATTCCGGCTGTGCAAGAGCAGAGAGATGTTGTGCGGCCGTTCCGTAATCGAGGTAACATCTTCTGTAATTTGTTTACATTTGAATTGGAAGAAACGTTGTAATTTTGTCACGTAGATAAAAATAGACGTATTATCTCTTTTTTTAATTATCAATAGGGAATGACTATGCAACTCATTAAAGACAAAGAATTCGGAGGCGAACGCCCGCTGTTCGCTTCGCACAATCTGCATCTGGATAATGTAACCATACTTGCCGGTGAATCGGCCATAAAGGAATGCAGCAATATCGTGGCAACCAACTGCCGTTTTGAAGGGAACTATCCGTTTTGGCATGTACACGGATTTACTATCGACAATTGCTATTTTGCTGTAGGAGGACGTTCGGCTTTGTGGTATTCCGACCATTTGACTATGAAGGATACGGTGGTTGACGCACCCAAAATGTTTCGCGAGATGAACGACATCAACATAGAGAATGTCGTGATGAATGATGCCGACGAAGTGTTCTGGCGTTGCAGCCGTATCCGCGTGAAAAATCTGAAGCTTCATGACGGCACTTATCCGTTTATGTTCAGCAGCGACATTTATGTAGACGGCCTGGAAAGCGACAGCAAGTATGTTTTCCAGTATGTGAAGAATGTGGAAATTCATAACGCAAAGATCACCACGAAGGACGCGTTCTGGGAAGTGGAAAACGTAACCATCTATGATTCGGAACTCGACGGCGAATATTTGGGCTGGCATTCAAGGAATCTCCGGCTGGTGAACTGCCATATCTCGGGCGAGCAGCCTTTGTGCTATGCGCACGATCTGATTCTGGAGAACTGTACCTTCGACCCTGCATGCGACCGCGCTTTCGAATATTCGACGCTGAACGCTGATATCCGCGGTGCTATTACAAATATTAAAAACCCGACTTCGGGGCGCATTGTGGCAGACTCTATCGGTTCGGTCACGCTCGACGAGAATATCAAGGCTCCGGCCAACTGCGTGATAGAAACAAGAAAGTAGGGGAAACCGCCTGGGGATGAGGCCGGCAAGCCGGAAATGAAGCGTTCATTTTCTGCTGCCGGATTTTTCTCCCAGTTGTCTGCGGATCCATTCCATCAGCACTTCCACTGCATACCGCTGTTCGTCGGGAGTGAGTTCCCTGCCCGCCGGAATGTGATGCCATTTGGCGAAGCAGCCTCTGCAGCAGCACCCCGTGGCGTGTTGGGCGATGAATACGGGATGCCCTCGCATCGGCGTCTGCTTTCCGTCGTTCGGTATGAAGGCTGGGGCGAGCCGTTTTCTTACAAAGTCCTCGGCATGGCGGCGGATGGTGTCCATTCCCTTTCTGCTGATGTACTCTTTGTCTGCCGGCTTCAGCATGAACCTGCTTCTGAAGTCGGACTGGGACAGACGCTCGAACAGGTCTGACAGGTCGTATCCGGTATGAAGTTCGGGCGGTGTGCCGCTTTCCGTGCCTGCGGTTTCATCGAATAATTCAGGAAAAAGGCTGTTCATGATTCTCTTTTTTATGTTGGCGGAGTCAAAGATACAAACTTCCTGGTTTTCAGGGAATAATCAGACCGTAAAAAATGACCCGTCATCTTGATCAAAAGACCGCGGTCTTTCACTTAAAATGAGCCGTTATCTTCATCAAGATAAGCCGTCATCTTTTTCGGGGGTGGAGTCTGCCGAAGGAGCGGGCCGGGGCGGGTGTGGCGGCGGACGTTCTTCCGCCGTTTTTCCGTTTGCGTCCGGCGGCTTTCCTTTGTCCGCAAAAACGGAAGATTTCATTTACAATCTCTTTCATATAACTTTTTTTTCATATAAATTTGCAGCCTAAATTGGGAAAGATATATCCTGATATTGTTTTGGATACGAATAAAACTGATTATATGAGCAAGAAATTTACTGAATATTCCCAGCTCAGCCTTTCGGACGTGAACAAGGAAGTGCTGAAGAAATGGGATGAAAACGATGTGTTCTCGAAAAGTATGACGGAACGCGAAGGGTGTCCTTCGTTCGTGTTTTATGAAGGGCCTCCTTCGGCAAACGGTATGCCGGGCATCCATCACGTGATGGCGCGCACGATCAAGGATACGTTCTGCCGCTACAAGACCATGAAAGGGTTTCAGGTGAAGCGCAAGGCAGGATGGGATACGCACGGGCTTCCGGTGGAGCTGGGCGTTGAAAAGGCGCTCGGCATTACGAAAGAGGACATCGGCAAGACGATTTCTGTGGCCGACTATAACAGGCATTGCCGTACGGATGTGATGAAGTTTACGAAGGAATGGACCGACCTGACTCATAAGATGGGCTACTGGGTGGACCTCGACAATCCGTACATCACGTATGACAACCGCTACATCGAAACCCTCTGGTGGCTGTTGCAGCAGCTTTACAAGAAAGGGCTGCTGTATAAAGGATATACCATCCAGCCTTATTCGCCGGCAGCGGGAACGGGGCTCAGCTCGCACGAACTGAACCAGCCGGGCTGTTACCGCGACGTGAAGGACCTGACCGTGGTGGCTCAGTTCAGAATGAAGAACCCGAAGCCGGAAATGGCGGAGTGGGGGACGCCTTACTTTATCGCCTGGACAACCACGCCGTGGACATTGCCTTCGAATACGGCTCTGTGCGTAGGTCCGAAAATCGACTACGTGGCCGTGCAGACCTACAACGGCTATACCGGCGAAAAGATGACCGTGGTGCTGGCCAAGGATCTGCTCTATACGCATTTCAACAAGAAGGCCGAAGGCATGGCTCTCGAGGACTACAAGCCGGGCGACAAGCTGATTCCGTTTAAGGTGGTAGGCGAATACAAGGGGCCGGATCTGGTTGGAATGGAATACGAACAGCTGCTTCCGTGGGTGAAGCCGGTGGAGCTTGACGAAAACGGCAACTGGCACGACGCAGCCTCAAAAGCGTTCCGCGTGATTCCCGGCGATTACGTCACAACCGAAGACGGTACGGGTATCGTTCACATCGCTCCGACATTCGGTGCGGACGACGCTTTCGTTGCGAAGGCGGCAGGCATCCCTTCGCTGTTCATGATCAACAAGAAGGGCGAAACCCGTCCGATGGTCGATCTGACCGGCAAGTTCTATTTGCTGGACGAACTTGACGGGAAGTTTGTGGACGAATGTGTGAATGTTGACAAATATAAGGAATATCAGGGCCGCTGGGTGAAGAATGCGTATGACCCCCAATTTACGGTTGACGGGAAATATGACGAGAAGGCGGCTCAGGCAGCAGAGTCACTCGACTTCTTTATCTGTATGCAGATGAAGCAGGACAGCCAGGCGTTCAAGATAGAAAAGCATGTGCACAATTATCCGCATTGCTGGCGCACGGACAAGCCGGTGCTCTACTATCCGCTCGACAGCTGGTTTATCCGTTCGACTGCCTGCAAGGAGCGGATGATCGAACTGAACAAAACCATCAACTGGAAGCCGGAATCTACCGGAACAGGACGCTTCGGAAAGTGGCTTGAAAACCTGAACGACTGGAACCTGAGCCGTTCGCGCTACTGGGGAACTCCTCTTCCCGTCTGGCGCAGCGAGGATGGCGAGGAAATATGTATCGGTTCGGTCGAGGAACTGTATAATGAAATAGAAAAGTCGGTGACGGCAGGTTTCATGAAGGAGAACCCTTACAAGAAGCTTGGATTTGTCCCCGGAGATTATGCCAAGGAAAACTATGACAGGATTGACCTGCATCGTCCGTATGTGGATGAAATCATTCTTGTTTCGGCGAGCGGCAAGCCGATGAAGCGCGAGGCTGACCTGATTGACGTGTGGTTTGATTCGGGCTCCATGCCGTATGCGCAGCTTCACTATCCGTTCGAGAATAAGGAGCTGGTTGACTCGCGCAGCTATTATCCTGCCGACTTCATTGCGGAAGGCGTGGACCAGACGCGCGGATGGTTCTTTACGCTGCATGCGATCGCTTCGATGGTATTCGACAGCGTGGCGTTCAAGAATGTGGTATCCAACGGACTGGTGCTCGACAAGAACGGCAACAAAATGTCAAAGCGTCTGGGCAATGCGGTCGATCCGTTCAGTACCATCGAGAAGTTCGGTTCCGACCCTCTGCGCTGGTATATGATTACCAACTCGGCTCCGTGGGACAACCTGAAGTTTGACGCCGACGGAGTGGATGAAGTGCGCCGCAAGTTCTTCGGTACATTATATAATACGTATTCGTTCTTTGCGCTCTATGCCAATGTCGACGGATTTACATATGCAGAAAAAGACGTGCCCGTGGCTGAACGCCCGGAAATTGACCGCTGGATCTTGTCGCTGCTGAATTCGCTCATCAAGCAGGTCGACGACTGCCTGAACGATTACGAGCCTACCAAAGCCGGCCGTCTGATTACGGATTTCGTGAACGACAATCTGAGCAACTGGTACGTGCGCCTGAACCGCAAGCGTTTCTGGGGCAGCGCCATGTCGGCCGACAAGCTGTCTGCTTACCAGACGCTGTATGTCTGCCTTGAAACGGTTGCCAAGCTGATGGCTCCTATCGCTCCGTTCTATGCCGACCGCCTGTATATGGATCTGGTCGGTGTAACCGGACGCGACAATGTTGTGTCTGTTCATCTGGCCAAGTTCCCGGTTGCCGACGAAAGTTTGATCGACCGTGAGCTTGAAGCGCGTATGCAGATGGCGCAGGACGTTACTTCAATGGTGCTGGCGTTGCGCCGCAAGGTGAACATCAAGGTGCGCCAGCCGCTGCAGTGCATCATGGTGCCGGTGGTGGATGAAGAGCAGAAACGCCATATCGAAGCAGTGAAGGAACTGATCCTGAATGAAGTGAACGTGAAGGAACTGAAGTTTGTGGACGGAGCGGAAGGAGTGCTTGTGAAGAAGGTGAAGTGCGACTTCAAGAAGCTTGGCCCGAAGTTCGGAAAGCAGATGAAGGCTGTAGCCGCGGCAGTGGCAGGCATGTCGCAGGAAGCGATAGCCGAGTTTGAACGCAACGGAAGCTATACGTTTGATATCGACGGAACTCAGGCCGTGGTGGCTGTTTCGGATGTGGAAATCTACAGCGAAGACATTCCCGGCTGGCTGGTGGCCAACGAAGGACGGCTGACCGTCGCGCTGGAAGTGACCGTGACCGAAGGCCTGCGCCGTGAAGGTATCGCGCGTGAGCTTGTCAACCGCATTCAGAATATCCGCAAGAGCAGCGGCTTTGAAATTACCGACAAGATAAAAGTCGTGTTGTCGAAAAATTCGCTGACAGATGATGCGGTAAATGAATATAATACTTATATTTGCAACCAAGTGCTGGCTGCTTCGCTGACTTTGGCGGACGAGGTGTCTGAGGCCACAGAACTGGAACTGGACGACTGCACTTTGCGCGTAAATGTAACCAAACTGTAATATGAACCCATCCTTCCGGCGCAGTCCGGAAGGATACTATTATTAACTTAAAAACTTAGAACACTATGGCTGAAAAAACGAGGTATTCTGACGCTGAACTTGAGGAGTTCCGTGCCATTATCATGGAAAAACTTCAGCTCGCTGAACGCGACTATGAGAAACTGAAAAGCAGTATTATGAATACAGACGGCAATGACACTGACGATACTTCCCCCACCTATAAGGTACTGGAAGAAGGTGCCAATACGTTGTCGAAAGAAGAAACAACCCGTTTGGCTGCACGCCAGCTGAAGTTTATACAGAATCTGCAGGCGGCGCTGGTGCGTATCGAAAACAAAACCTACGGCATTTGCCGCGAAACGGGAAAGCTGATTCCGGCTGAACGACTTCGCGCTGTTCCTCATGCCACCTTGAGCATCGAGGCGAAACAGAACGGAAAGAAATAATGTTAAACTGAACAGGAGGATTGGGAATCGGAAATGTATCGGACAATGAAAGCCATTTCCGATTCTCAATTTCCGTTATTGCTTGGACTGATAGAAATAGAAAATGAAGAAATTCCTGACTCAAGGACGATTGGCCGCTCTTATTGTGGCGGCGGTGCTGGTTATAGACCAGGTGATCAAGATTGCCGTGAAAACGAATATGTTCTTGCACGAGCACATTCGTATAACCGACTGGTTTTACATCTACTTCACGGAAAACAACGGAATGGCTTTCGGACTTGAGATATTTGCCAAAATCTTTCTGACTCTTTTCCGCATTGTCGCTGTCATTCTCATCACATGGTATCTGGCCCGTATCGTCAGACAGTCGGAGAAAGTGAAGAACGGTTACATCGTTTGTCTTTCGCTGATACTTGCCGGCGCGGTGGGAAACATCATTGACTGTGTTTTCTATGGCGAAGTTTTCAGTGCCAGCACACATACGCAGATAGCGTCGTGGGTTCCGGTGGGGCAGGGCTATGCCGACTGGCTGCACGGAAAAGTGGTTGACATGTTTTATTTCCCCATCATTGACACCTATTGGCCCGACTGGATGCCGTTTGTAGGAGGGGAGCATTTCATATTTTTCAGTCCGATATTTAACTTTGCCGACGCTTCCATCAGTTGCGGCATTATCGCCTTGCTGCTTTTCTACAGCCGCTATCTGAATGATATGACTAAAAGTTCGCCGGAAAAGAAACAGGTAAAATAAGAGTGCTATGGTTGGACGGTTTTTCAGAATGTTCTGTGGAGGGGCAATGGCCTTTTGTCTGGCGGGATGCGGAAATAAAATACCCGGCGACATCATTCAGCCTGCGGCAATGGAGGATCTGCTGTATGATTACCAGATAGCGAAGACAATGAGTTCTGAATTGCCCTATACTGACAATTATAAGAAGAACGCTTATTTTGCTTATGTGTTTGAAAAGCATCATGTGACTGAGGCTGAATTTGACTCGTCGATGGTCTGGTACTCACGCAACGGCAAGGAACTTTCTGTCATCTACGACAATCTGAAGAAGAGGCTGGAAGAAGACGGCGAGCAGATGAAGCTCATAACTTCGCGCCAGAACGGTGAAATCGCGGTTTCCATGTCGGGAGATACGGTGGACATCTGGCAAGACCGTCCTTTATACTGGCTTACGTCATCTCCTTATACCAACAAGGTGCTGTTTGACCTGAAGGCTGACACTTCGTTCAAGCCGAAAGATATGCTTGCTCTTGAAGCGAAGTTCTCTTTTTTCCCGCGTAACGGGCAGCGAGGAGAAGCTGTGATGGGACTGAAAGTGAGTTTCGACAACGACAGTGTGCAGGGGCTGACCCGTGTCGTGAGCGGAAATGGTGTGCAGCGTCTGTATCTGCGCCCGGATTCAGCCTTTGAATTTAAAAATGTGAGCGGTTTCATCTATTATGTCAGCAAGGAAGATGAAAGGGGCGACCTGCTGCTGACTGACATCAGGCTGGTTCGGACACACCAGGCCAATGTCCTGGAAAAGAGCCGGCGTTTCGTGGCCGACTCTGTGCAGAGAGAAGCTCCCAGACCTTTGACACGGCGGTGACAGTTGGCTTTATGAAACGTTTTGCTGTTCATCGTCTGTGGGTGTGGGACAGAAGCGAGGTGTGCGGCCTGTCTTTGGTGGAGGTGGACGAAGTGTCCCACATTGTGAGTGCGGTCCGGCCGCTGGCGTGTGAAACGGAACGTACAGAATGGATTGGCGGCTTTGTTATAGTGGCGCCTCAATGCACTTCTCCTTTGTCCGGCGAAAGTTTCGATGCTTACCGGAAACGTCTTTTGTCGGAATGGGATTCGGCTGAGTGCCGGTCTTCCCACTCCTTGTATGCGTATCATTTTTCTCCGTTCAATGTTGTGGATATGGACTTTCCGGCTGTATCCCGGATGACCGTTTTATAACATCCTGCGGCGGAATTCGGAACATACGATTGCTGTGGCGACGGCTACATTGAGCGATTCGCTGGTAGCGTTCCCTTGCGGATAGTTCGGAATAAGAAGCCGCCGGTTTGTCAGTCGCGAGATTTCGGCGCTGATGCCCTTGCCTTCGTTTCCCATGATGATCAGTCCGTGACCGTCCAATGGGGCTTCGTAGATGTTTTCTCCGTCAAGAAAAGTGCCGAACAGCGGAGTTCCTTCCGGCAGAGAGCCGGCCAGTGACTTCAGGTCGCAGTAGTGGAGCTTGACCCGTGCCAGTGCGCCCATGGTGGCTTGCACTGTCTTTGGGTTATAGACGTCTGCTGTTCCGGGTGAGCAGAATATATGGCCGATGCCGAACCAGTCTGCAATGCGTATGATGGTGCCCAGATTTCCCGGGTCCTGCACGTCGTCCAAAGCCAGGCAAAGCGAATGTTCGATGACGGAAGCGTCGGTTTCTGCTTGCGGGATTTCAAAAACGGCCAGCACATCCTGTGGGGTTTTGAGAAGGCTGGCTTTTGCAAGTTCTTCCCGGGTGACCTCAATCGTTTCTTGTGCGCGGAGGTCGGGATTCTTCTTGAACCATTCCGGGGTACCCGCTATCAGCCGGCACCGAAAGTGTCCCAGCAGATCGCCTACCAGCTTATGTCCTTCTGCCAGAAACGCGTTTTCTTCCTTTCTGTATTTTTTAAGTTCCAGCGAACGGATAAATTTGATCTTATTTTTGCTCAGCATTGTTTTCTGATAAAGTAAATTTGCGGCAAAGCTAAGAAGATATTTTTGAATATTGTATATGTTTGGTGAAAACAGACGGGTTTTGTTTTGATTTCGGATAAATTAACGGAACATTCGTCCTTTGTGCTTGAGATGCTTTGCTGTTTTTATTTTCATGTCAAATTACCGATGGCATTGGTTTTTTTTCTACTTTTGCGTGTAAATCCGTAAAACCGTATCTGTATGAAGCTTGCCTTGCGCCATTGTTCAATCTTTTTGATGCTTTTGCTGGGTCTGAGCGCATGCTCTGTCAGCAAATTCATTCCTGAGGGGCATTATCTGCTGGATGCGGTGAAGATCGAATCAGACAACAAGGAGGTCAAGCCGTCGGAGATGCGTGCTTATGTGCGGCAGACTTCCAACGCCAAATGGTTCAGCCTGGTCAAGATTCCTATGTACATCTACAGTGCTGCGGGGAGAGATTCCACCAAATGGATCAACAGGCTTTTATACCGGATGGGTGATGCGCCGCGCATATATGATCCGGAACTGACTGAAGAAACGCGCGAGCAGATGGAGCAGGCCGTGCGCAACATGGGGTATATGGGCGCGCAGGTTGACGCTGTTGAAGTGCGTAAGGGGAACAGGCTGAAAGTACATTATGTCATACGTGCAGGGGAACCGTATACGGTGGGAAGCGTTGCTTATGATATTGACGACTACCGCATCGCTGAGTACCTCAGAGCGGATTCTGTTCATCGGATGCTTGCTCCGGGCATGCGCTTTGACGTGAACGTGCTCGATCAGGAGCGGCAGCGTATTACCCAATATTTGCAGAACCGCGGATATTTCAGATTCAACAAAGACTTTATTACCTATCAGGCTGACACTACGCTTTATTCGAAACAGGTAGGGCTGACGCTGAAGCTTGCTCCCTACCGGAGAAAGAAAGAAGACACTCCGGCACCTCACAAGCAGTATCATATCCGTGATGTCAATTTTATCTTTGACTCCGATTTCTCGGATTTGAGCACGACGGGACTTGCCGGACTTGATTCTGTCCGGTCGGGCGGAGTGAACTTTTATTATAAGGACAAGCTGTATCTTCGTCCGCGTGTCATTACGGATTATAACCGCCTGCAGACAGGTGACCTGTATCGGCTGAGGAATGTGCAGTCTACTTACAATGCATTGGGGAGGTTGAACATTCTGAAATATTCGAACATCCGGTTTGAAGAAGACGTAAAGTCTGATTCCGCCTGTCTGGATGCGTTTGTCACTCTGAGCAGGAACAAGAACAAATCGGTTGCTTTTGAAATCGAAGGAACCAACTCCGCCGGTGATCTTGGAGCGGCTGCTTCGGTTTCTTATATGCACCGGAATCTTTTTAAAGGGTCGGAAACCTTCTCCATCAAGATCCGTGGAGCGTATGAGGCAATAACGGGACTGGAAGGCTATGCCAACAGCAACTATATGGAGTATGCCGTTGAGGCGGGACTGAATTTCCCTGAGTTCATGTTTCCTTTTCTTTCATCGGACTTCAAGCGGAGAATCCGTGCGACGTCTGAAGTTACGGTGAAATACAACTGGCAGATCCGCCCTGAGTTTGAGCGTACGGTTGCTTCAGCGGCATGGAGCTACAAATGGTCGAAGCGGAGGGCAAGCCATCGTTTTGACGTGTTCGACCTCAATTATATCTATATGCCCTACCGTTCGGAAACCTTTAGAAGCTATCTTGATGAGATGGACCAGCGGAATCCGCTGCTGCGTTACAGCTATGAGGATCTTTTCATTGTGCGGATGGGGTATACTTATACCTATAACAGTTCGGGGGCTGCTTCGATGAAAACGGCGCAGCGCAATTCGTATTCTATCCGTTTCAACATAGAAGAGTCGGGAAACCTGCTTTATGCTTTTTCCAAAATAGTGAACCGTCATCCGAAAAACGGGGAGGCTTTCCAGATGGGGAACATTGACTTTGCCCAATACGTGAAGATGGACATCGATTACGCGAAGAATTTTATGATTGACTATCGGAATTCGCTGGTGTTCCATGTGGGGGTGGGAGTGGCTGTTCCTTATGGCAATTCGAAGAGTCTTCCGTTTGAAAAGCTGTATTTTTCCGGGGGAGCCAACAGCGTGCGCGGATGGAGCGTGCGTTCGCTGGGGCCTGGCGGGTATAGAGGAGATGCGAACAGCCTTGATTATGTAAATCATACGGGGGATATCAAGCTTGACTTGAATCTGGAATATCGCACCCATTTGTTTTGGAAGCTGAACGGCGCAGCGTTCATCGATGCCGGAAATGTTTGGACCATCCGGAGCAGAGATATGCAGCCCGAAGGACAGTTCAAGTTCGACCGCTTTTACAAGCAGTTGGCTGTGGCATACGGTTTAGGCATCCGCTTTGACCTGGATTTTCTGATTCTCCGTTTTGACGGCGGCATGAAGGCGGTCAATCCGATGTATACCGGAAAAGACCGTTATCCGATTGTTTCTCCCGATTTCAAGCGGGACTTTACGTTCCATTTTGCGGTTGGTTATCCATTCTAATGTATAGTGACATGAAGAAAATAGATGAGGTTTATACAAAAAAGGAAGTGGAGGACTTGAAGGCATGGTTTGACAATGCCACCCTTCCAAAGTCGTTGCAGTTAGATAAGGCGACATTTATTCCCAATTTGAAAGATACGCTCGACCGTCTGTTCCAGCAGGCGTTCATTACGCATGAAAACGCTAAGCTGCTGGGAGGGATGCATCTGATAGAAAGAATCAAAGCGAAGCTTGAGGGAGAAAATACAGCCGGTGAGGCCTAAAATGGCCGGGTTTCTTTCATATATCCAAAAAAAATACGAAATTTGCAGGGATGAATTTTAGTTCTATACACCTTTATAAATAATAGATACAATTATGACAAAAAGCGCATTACAAATTGCAAGAGCTGCTTATCAGCCTAAATTGCCGAAAGCATTGAGAGGTGCTGTTAAGGTTCAGGAAGGCGAACCTACTCATTCTGTAGCTGATGAGGAAGAAATCAAGAAACTGTTTCCGAACACTTACGGCATGCCGTTGATCAGATTTGTTGAAGGGGAAAACAAAGAATATGCTCCGATGAATGTGGGCGTTATTCTCTCCGGCGGACAGGCTCCCGGCGGACACAATGTGATTTCCGGACTGTTTGACGGAATCAAACGGCTGAATCCGGCAAACAAGCTGTACGGTTTCCTGATGGGACCTGGCGGTTTGGTTGATCACAAATATATGGAGCTGACTGCTGATATCATTGATGAATACCGCAATACGGGCGGATTTGATATTATCGGTTCAGGACGTACCAAACTGGAAAAGGAAGACCAGTTTGAAAAAGGCTATGAAATATTGAAGGAACTGGGCATCAAGGCGCTCGTCATTATCGGAGGCGATGACTCAAATACCAACGCTTGTGTTCTGGCTGAATATTATGCGGCCAAGAACTACGGCATCCAGGTTATCGGATGTCCGAAGACTATTGACGGTGACCTGAAAAATGAAATGATTGAAACTTCTTTCGGTTTTGATACGGCCTGCAAAACTTATGCAGAGGTTATCGGAAACATTGAGCGCGACTGTAACTCTGCACGTAAATACTGGCACTTCATCAAGCTGATGGGACGCTCTGCTTCTCATATCGCACTGGAATGTGCGTTGCAGACCCAGCCGAACATCTGTCTGATTTCTGAAGAAGTTGAGGCCAAGAACATGTCGCTGGACGATATCGTTACTTATATCGCTGATGCTGTTGCTGCCCGTGCCGCAGCAGGAAACAATTTCGGTACTGTGCTGATTCCGGAAGGTCTGATTGAATTCATCCCGGCCATGAAGAAGCTGATTGCCGAACTGAATGATTTCCTGGCTGTCCATGCAGATGAATATGCCGCAATCGAACCGAACAAGCAGCGTGAATACATTATCAGCAAATTGTCTGCAGACAATGCCGCTGTTTACGCTTCGCTTCCGGAAGGAGTGGCTCGCCAGCTGACGCTTGACCGCGACCCGCACGGAAACGTTCAGGTTTCGCTGATTGAAACAGAAAAACTGTTGTCTGAAATGGTAGGCAAGAAGCTTGCTGCATGGAAGGCCGAAGGCAAATATGTTGGCAAGTTCTCGGCACAGCACCACTTCTTCGGCTATGAAGGACGTTGCGCCGCTCCGTCTAACTTTGACGCCGACTACTGCTATGCTTTGGGTTACACTGCATCTGAGCTGATTGCAAACGGCAAGACAGGCTATATGTCGTCAGTACGCAATCTGACCGCTCCTGCAGAAGAATGGATTGCCGGCGGTGTGCCTATCACGATGATGATGAACATGGAACGCCGTCACGGTGAAATGAAGCCGGTTATTCAGAAAGCGCTGGTAAGACTGGACGGTGCTCCGTTCAAGGCTTTCGCTGCTGCACGCGATACGTGGGCAAAAGAAACGGCTTACGTTTACCCGGGTCCGATCCAGTACTTCGGTCCTACTGAAGTATGTGACGAGCCGACCAAGACATTGCAGTTGGAACAGGCTTGATGATTTTTGCTGTTTTTGATAATATGGTTGATTACGTCGGGTTGTGCTTTGCGGCCCGACGTAATTATTGTTTGCGGCGGAGGCAGTTTCGTATATTTCCGAAACGGTTCTTTCGGCATTTAAACTTGACGAACTATGATTAAACAACCGCCCATAACGGTGGTCAGCCGGCCTCAACGAAAGGCTTCGCGAAAGAGGAACGTGAAGAAGTCGTCTTCTTCCGGACGTCTGTCTTCTCCGAAGGGGAAAGCCCGTCCCCGCAGGAAGAAGAAAAAAGAGCGCAGCTGGAGTCTGCCTCGGTGGACTTACTGCCTTGCAATGGGTGGGGTTGCCGCTTTGATTCTTATCGGTTTCTATTACTTTTTCATTGAGCCTTATTCATACCGCTGGAAGCCTTGCTATGGCATGAAGGCCTACGGCGTTTGTCTTCCTTACGGTTTCAGCATACACGGCTTTGACATTTCCCATCATCAGGGGCAAATCGATTGGGGTGAATTGCAGAAACTTCAGAAGGCCCCTTTTCCTGTCCGTTTTGTCTTTATGAAAGCTTCCGAGGGAGGCGACTTCAGCGATACGGCTTTTGTGCGTAATTTTGATGAAGCCCGCAGGCACGGCTTTGTTCGCGGAGCCTATCATTTTTACAATCCCAAGACAGATGCCTTGCGCCAGGCTGACTTCTTTATCCGTTCGGTCAAGCTTGAACCGGGCGATTTGCCTCCGGTGCTTGATATCGAGGTGAGGGGAGAAGACGAGAGAAAGCTTCGGACCGATCTTTCCATCTGGCTCCGCCGCATTGAGCAGTACTATAAGGTGAAGCCGATTCTTTATACTTCCTATAAGTTCAAGACCCGTTATCTCAGCGATTCGCTGTTCAATTCTTATCCTTACTGGATTGCCCATTATTATGTGGATTCGGTAGAATATGACGGTCCGTGGCGTTTCTGGCAGCATACGGATATGGGAAAGCTTCCTGGAATCCGTGAAAAAGTAGACCTGAACGTGTTTAACGGCTCCATGGAGGAGCTGCTTCAGCTGACCATCCCTTACCCTGATACAATACAAAAGCCACAGAGCATCTCAGAGAAATGATTTCACTCTGAGGGACACTCCGTGGCTTTATGATAAAAGAGAATCAGTTCCGGAACCTCAGTCCGTCAGCACTCCGTTCAACCACAATCGGTTGCGAACGGTCGACTTCCTGTGCCAGCAACTTCTTCGACAAGTCGTTCAGCAAGTAACGCTGGATGGCACGCTTTACCGGACGCGCTCCGAATTCCGGATCAAATCCGGCTGTAGCCAGAAACTCTACGGCTTCGTCGGCTATCTGCAGGGTTACGCCGTTGTCGGCAAGCATCTTTTGTATGCCGTTGATCTGGAGGCGTACAATCTGTTTTATCTGCTCCTTGTCCAGCGGCTGGAACATGATAATCTCATCAATACGGTTCAGAAACTCCGGCCGGATCGTTTTCTTCAGCATTTCCATCACCTCTTTCTTGGTCTCCTCCACAACCTCATCGTGGTTCTTGTCGTTGATCTTCTCAAACTGACTCTGGATGTATGAGCTTCCCAAGTTGGAAGTCATGATAATGATGGTGTTCTTGAAGTTCACCGTCCGTCCCTTGTTGTCGGTCAGACGTCCGTCGTCCAGCACCTGAAGCAGGATGTTGAACACATCCGGATGAGCCTTTTCGATTTCATCGAACAGTACGACCGAGTAGGGTTTGCGCCGTACGGCTTCTGTCAGCTGGCCGCCTTCATCGTATCCTACGTATCCCGGAGGCGCACCGATCAGACGGGAAACGGTATGTTTTTCCTGATACTCGCTCATGTCGATACGCGTCATCAGCGATTCGTCATCAAACAGGTACTCGGCCAGGGCTTTTGCCAGCTCCGTCTTACCCACACCCGTGGTTCCGAGGAAGATAAACGAACCGATCGGACGTTTCGGGTCTTGAAGTCCCGCACGGCTGCGGCGCACTGCGTCTGCCACGGCTTCGATGGCCTCGTCCTGTCCGATGACACGCTTGTGAAGCTCGTCTTCCAGATGCAGCAGCTTGTCGCGTTCGCTCTGAAGCATCTTGCTCACCGGTATGCCCGTCCAGCGCGATACCACATCGGCTATGTCTTCGGCTGTTACCTCTTCCTTGATCATCGCATTGTCGCCCTGCTTCTTTTTCAAGTCCTCCTGTATGCTCTTGATTTCGTTTTCCAGCGCCTGCAGTTTTCCGTAACGGATTTCGGCCACTTTCCCGTAGTCGCCTTCACGTTCCGCGCGGTCGGCTTCAAACTTCAGTTGCTCTATTTCCTTCTTGTTCTGCTGAATTCTGTTCACCAGTTCCTTTTCGCTCTGCCATTTGGCTTTGTACGAAGTTTCCTGCTCTTTCAGTTCCGCAATCTCCTTGTTCAGCTGAGCAAGTTTGGCCTCATCCTTTTCCCGCTTGATGGCTTCGCGTTCAATTTCCAGCTGTTTCAGCCTGCGCTCGATTTCGTCTAGTTCTTCCGGAAGCGAGTCGCGTTCCATACGGAGCTTTGCCGCAGCCTCGTCCATCAGGTCGATGGCCTTGTCGGGCAGAAAACGGTCGGTGATGTAACGGTTGCTCAGCTCGACGGCGGCGATGATGGCTTCGTCCTTGATGCGCACCTGATGGTGGTTCTCGTAGCGTTCCTTCAGTCCGCGCAGGATAGAGATGGAGCTTGCCGTGTCCGGTTCGTCTACCATAACCGTCTGGAAACGGCGTTCGAGCGCCTTGTCTTTCTCGAAATACTTCTGGTATTCATCGAGCGTAGTGGCTCCGATGCTTCTCAGTTCGCCGCGGGCCAAAGCCGGTTTCAGAATGTTGGCCGCATCCATTGCGCCTTCTCCCTTGCCTGCTCCGACCAAAGTATGGATTTCGTCGATAAACAGGATGATGTTTCCTTCCGACTTCTTCACTTCGTTGATGACCGATTTCAGACGTTCTTCAAATTCGCCCTTATACTTGGCTCCCGCAATCAGCGCGCCCATATCCAGCGAGTAAAGCTGCTTGTTTTTCAGGTTCTCGGGCACATCCCCCCGCAGGATACGCTGGGCAAGTCCTTCCACAATGGCTGTTTTACCCGTACCCGGCTCTCCGATCAGAATCGGGTTGTTTTTGGTTCGCCGGCTCAGGATCTGGAGCACACGGCGGATTTCTTCGTCACGTCCGATAACCGGATCGAGCTTTCCGTTGCGCGCTGCCTCAATCAGGTTGACGGCGTATTTGTTGAGCGACTGATACGTATCTTCGCTCGACTGTGAGGTTACGTTCTGTCCCTGGCGGAGTTCCTGAATGGCTGCGCGAAGCTCCTTATCGGTAAGCCCCGCATCTTTCAGTATGGTAGCAACCGTGCTTTTCACATTCAGCAATGCAAGCAGCAGTGCTTCCAGCGACACATATTCGTCGCCCATCTGCTTGGAGTAGTCGACTGCCTTTTGCAGCACTTCGTTGGCGTCGCGGCTCAGGTAGGGTTCTCCTCCCGACACCTTCGGCAAGGAAGCTATCTGCCTGTCGAGCACGGTTTCAATCTGTTGGCCGTTGATGCCGAGCTTCTGGAAAATGAAGTTCGTTACATTTTCTCCCACTTTCAGCACCCCTGCCATCAAATGCTCAGGCTCGATGGCCTGCTGTCCGCGGCTCTGAACCAGATTGACCGCTTCCTGCACAGCCTCCTGCGATTTGATTGTAAAGTTGTTAAAGTTCATAAGTAATCTCCTTTCTTTTTTTGTTATCCTGTTTTGTACAGATTCTTCATCAAATAATTTGCCATGAGGGTAAAGCAGCTCTTGTATGACTAAATGGCATAATTATTGGGTTGTATCATGTAAAAATGTCAGTAAGTAGGCTGCTCTCGTTTTGTCAGAGTGTCAATTGGGATGCGTGAGGCTTGTCTTTCTCGGGTGAGGTTAGGGTACGGCATTGAAAATCGGACGGAAAAGGACCTTGTGCAATCCGAAAAGTTTGTTCTTATGCCAAGATGCTTTTGTTTTGTTGCTGGTTCCGCTAATCTGTGGCAAAATGTTTAGCTGATCAGTCAGAATCGTTCCGCTGTGACACTTTGCAGATGTCCGGATTTGAAACGTTTCGGGAAGCGGAAAAGCCGTTTGAGGCGTTCCAAAAACTTGTTTTCGGCCTTCGTGGAAAGATGACGGGACATTTTGCTGAAGCTAACGGGGTGTTTTCCATGAAATGACGGGACATTTTGGGCAAGATGACCGCCTGTTTTTGGCGGGATTTTCGTTTCCGCTCCCCCGTTTCAGGGTGCTCTGAGCGGGGTTTCCGTTTGCATCCGTTAAGGAATGGCTTCTGAAAGAGGAGATTTGTTCGGATGTGCGGTTAGCGGTAGAGGCGGTTTTGTATGAATTTGTCAGGCATTTGTGCTGTTGTGCTTTCGGAATGTCAATCAGGGAATTTGTGGAGGGGAATTATCTGCACATAAAAAGCGATCAGTATTTGATTAATTCATAACTATTATTTGCTTTTGAGCCAGTAAGCAGGCGGAAGCGTCTGCGGCTTGCTATTTTGTGGGAAGAATATTTGTGAGAAGCGTCATGCTTCATTCTTGTTCTTGAAAACCTGAGAAAATTTTATGATGTACAAGGATGGACGTTGGCGTTTCCCATGCTGTATAGCGTGGGTCTGCTGTCTATTTGCCAATGTGCATCGGGTTTTCTCAGGACCTTCAAGAACGTGGAGATGGCACGCAGTTCCACGCTTGAACCAAATAGCATCATATATCTTTTTGATTATCAAATTATATATTCAATAATCTTTATAATTTGATACCGCAAAGTTCCCACAAAAAGTAATTGGTTTACCCAATAGACCTGGCACAAAACTGCCAATAAAGAAAGCATATGCAACTACAATTGATGTTTTGCTCACTTTTTTGTGGCGAATTGCAACATTTAACCTTCCTGGTCAATTATATTCTCTAAATATGCCTATCTTTGTAACCACGTAATGGAGATATAATATGGAGCGCAAATTACTGAATCGAATCAAAGTCGTTCTCGCAGAGAAAAACAAGAGCAATAAATGGCTCTCGGAACAATTGGATAAGGATCCTGCCATAATTTCTAAATGGGTTACAAATACAACGCAGCCCAATGTGGAGATGCTGATCCAAATAGCAAAAGTTCTGAATGTGTCTGTGGATGACTTGCTGAGAACCGAATGAATAAATTTATGGGAGAAGCAAAACTGTACAAGTACTTGGATTTTAACGGTGGGGTGATGATGCTGCATTATGGCAATCTTCAATTCACTAACGCTACGCAATTAAATGACCCGTTTGATTGCCATCCCTCGTTAATTGATTTCTCCAATGTTCCAAAAGAAGTATGTGGAGAATGGACTCCGGAAATAATTGAAGAATTGAGAAGGGATCCATTTCGTAGAACCAGAGAAGAGGTATGGATATGCAGTCTTTCTAAGATATATGATTCAATTTTGATGTGGAGCTATTATAGCAAGCATAAAGGCATCTGCATCGGTCTGGATATGGAAAAAGTCAGAAAGTGTCTTTCTCGTATGTATGGCAATGTCATGATCGGCTGCTCGGAAGTGGAGGTACAATATAAAGACATTGTAGAGAAGCCCGATTATTTTAGGGATGTAAAAGACTTTTTTCATTATCAAATATCTACAAAAGCAAAGGCATGGGAACATGAACAAGAGGTCAGATTGTTTATTTTAAATCCGTCTCCTACATATATGGCATTATTGTCAGGACAAAATGACGATAAAGGCCCGATTGACTGGAAAGAAGTAAGAGCGTTCCCCGAAATTGGTGGAGAATGTTTCGAGTCCGTATATTTGGGAATCAATATGAATGCAGAAGAAAAATCAAAAATAACCTGTGTTGCCCAAAAGCTGAATCCTGACGTCAAGATTTTCCAAATGGAAATTGATGCAAATGCTTTTAGGTTAAACACAAAACTAATAGAATAAGACAATGGCTAAGAAACAAACAAAAATAACGAAGGAGGAAACCTTAGAAACCATACTTTTCAACTGTCGCAACAGTTTGAGAGGGCGTGCTGCCATGACCGACAAGCGCGATTTGTTGCTGACTCTTGTGTTCTTGAAATTCATCGGGGAACGCTTCAAGCAGCAAAAGGATAAAATCAGGCATGAGATTATAGAGGTTCAAGGCATTCACGACGATGCTTTTGTTGAAATGCAGCTGTCCCGTCCCAATCAGTATATGCAGGACGGAGTGTTTTTCCTGACCGACGAAACATTTTGGGACAAGCTGATTCTTACGGCACCTACCGGAATGGCCATTGCTTTCGATACAGCCATAAAGACGCTGGACGACAATGAACCTAAGCTGAAGAACGCCCTTCCACAGCAGATTTTCACGAAAACGGCTCTTGAACCGGGTGTCTTGAAAAGTGTGGTGGACGAGATTAACAAGATAGATCCCAAAAAGTTCACCGATCACGACCTCATAGGGCGTGTATATGAATATTTCTTGCAGGCTTTCTCAATCAATGCCGACAAGGAGGAAGGTGAGTTCTACACGCCGCATTCTATCGTGGAGCTTATTGCCTCACTCATCGAGCCGTTCGACGGTACGGTCTATGACCCGTGCTGCGGGTCAGGCGGTATGTTCGTGCAGGCAACCAAGTTTATTGAAGCACATGGCGGCAACACCAAAGCGGTCAACGTGTATGGACAGGAATCCGAACCGGCAACCTATCGTCTGGCAAAGATGAATCTGGCTATCCGTGGTATATCCTATCATTTGGGAGACAAAGCTGTATCCACTTTCTCCGACGACCAGCATAAAGACCTCAAATTCGACTATATCATGGCAAATCCGCCATTCAATTTGAAGAAATATGCCGAATATGGAGAATTTGAAACGGATCCCCGCTGGAAAGGTTATGGTGTCCCTCCGACTAGCAATGCCAACTACGCATGGATTCTCCATATCCTGAACAAACTGGATGTCAATCACGGAATTGCAGGATTCCTACTTGCCAATGGGGCATTGGACGACAGCGACACGCTTGAAATACGCAAACAGTTGATCGAAAACGACAAAATCGAGGCCATCATCGTCCTGCCACGCAACATGTTCTATTCTACTGATATATCCGTTACACTATGGATCTTGAACAATAACAAGAAAGGAGGTCCGTGGCACGGCAGACAACTGCGTAACCGCACGGGTGAAATCCTGTTCATCGATCTCCGTACTTGGAGTGAAAACATCTATGAAAAGAAATATGTTCGGCTATCGGAAAATCAAATAGAGCGAGTTTGCCAAATCTATTTTGATTGGCAGACCGAGAATTTCGCCGAGTATGCCGAACCGGAATTATATTATGCTGCACACCGTGGCGAGATTCAGAAAAAAGGATATTCGCTTGTACCCTCCAGATATATCGAGTTTATCGACCGCGATACGGAAATTGATTATAAATCGGCCCTCACCGAGATGAGTCGTAAGTTTGACGAGCTGAAGAAAAGATGGGATGCAAATGAAACCGAACTCGTAAACGCCTTCAAAATTTTGGGATATGGAAAAGAATAAACTGCAGACCAATGTAATAACCGAGAATTTTGTTTCCGATATTAGAACCATCATAGAGCAAGGACGGAAACAAGCCTATGCCGCGACTGGCCAAATAGCCATTATGACTTATTGGAACATCGGACGGCGTATCGTGGAAGAGGAGCAACATGGAGCAAGCAGGGCGACATACGGACAAAAACTTATCCCGGCTCTTGCGGTCAGACTTGCTGCTGAATACGGGACCGGTTATGGTAGGCGCAATTTGGCATATTACCGAAAATTCTATTTGGAATTCAAGGATGTAGAGATTTTGCACACGCGTGTGCAAAATCTTACCTGGTCACATGTCCGCAGGCTTCTTTCCGTCAGCAATACGCAAGCAAGGGAATGGTATCTGAAGACAGCCGCCGAGGATATGTGGAGTGTGGACGATCTTGACAGGAATATCTCCACCCAATATTATGAACGACGGCTTGCGGCTCAAAGAGAGAGTTCAACTCTGCCCGTACCTTATGCTGGTCAAACAGATCCGTTGGAATATATAAAGAATCCAATGGTGGCCGAATTTATGGGATTTCATCGTGACACCGGTTATTCCGAATCGGAGCTGGAACAGGCATTAATCGACAATCTCGAAAAATTTATCATGGAACTCGGCCGCGGGTTCGCTTTCGTAGAAAGGCAACAGCATATTGTGACCGATACGGCTGATTTTTACATCGACCTTGTATTTTATAATTACAAGATGAAGCGGTTTGTCATCTTTGAACTGAAAACCCATAAGCTGACTCATCAGGACATCGGACAATTGGATATGTACATCCGTATGTACGATGATTTGGTTAAAGGAGACGATGACAATCCGACTATTGGCGTGTTGCTTTGTACAGATACGGACAACACCATAGCAAAATATTCCGTGTTACACGATAGCGATCAGATTTTTGCCGCTAAGTATATGACATATATGCCTACCGAAGAGGAACTGCGCCGAGAAATCGAACAGCAGAAACGCTTCTTTATGGAACAGCATGGAAAAGAGGAGGTGTGATATGGAAAGTAGCGGTGTAAAATGGGGCCGGATCGGGGATTATATCGAGTGGTGTGACGAAAGGAATACGGCCGGTCGTAACTATCCTGTTATCGGCATAAATAGAGATAAAACATTTATGCCAACGGTTGCCAATCTGGATGGTGTTGATATTAGAGCCTGTCGTTTAAATTTTCCAATAAAGTCTTCAGACTGGAGATGCAGATTTTCCGGAACTCTCCGGCTTTTAGCCATAAAGAGGCAAAGTCATGAAATCGCGGGGAAGCGTCTGCTTTCGGATGCAGACCGCCCTTTGATCTCATGGCTTTGCGTAGAAACATTCCTTTCAATACAGCCTTATCCGCTGTGCCGGAATGTTTTGCAGGCAAAAATCAGTGCATTCGTTGCCGTGTCATCGTTCATGCCATCAGTTGCTTGTCGGATTCTGAGTCAGTGTAGAGCCGCTTGGATAGGCATCGATAGCTGATTGCGGGATGAAGTAAACCACGCGATAGTCCGTAGCCGGGATGTCTTCCGTCGCATTGTGCGGACCCGGATACCTTCTAACCAGCGAATCACCGTTGCGGAACACGTCATAGCTGCGTTCTGCCTGATATGCAAGTTCCAGCTGGCGTTCCTTGTCAACCAGTTCCGATGCCGTGGTTGCATTGAACTCGCTTGCATCGTATTCGCCTCCCGTAATGGCACGCCCGCGGATGGTATTGACATCGTTCATTGCCTCATTGATGTTTCCCATTTTCACATAGGCTTCGGCACGGTTAAGATACATTTCGTCCAGACGGGAGATGATGGGCGAATGGAGCTGTGAATCCAGACCGTCCTCGCGCGAGCATTTCGTGATGTAGAACTCAGGGTAGCCGTTGTTGAGAGTGATGTAATAGTCAATGACTCCCGTGTATGAAACGCCGCCGTAATTGATGGTGTAGTATTCTTCATCGGAATCTCTTCCGTCAGTGGGAGTCAGCGTGTAAGTTTCTTCTCCCTCCGTGCATGACGTATGATCGGCGTTCACCGTCAGTTGTTTGTAGATATATCCCGTATTGGCCGAGTTGGGAGTGATGAAGCGGAACACTTCCGTGTAGTTTCCGTCGTCATCCTGCTCGTATTGCGGCTCGATGAAGGCGGCGCGGGCATCCACGATGTTTTCCTGATCCGGACGCCAGTCGTTGCGGCCCGTTTCGTCCAGCAGCTCAAGGTATTTGGCGCTGGCGTACATCTCTCCCCAGCCCATTCCTCCGATATTCGAGTACATCCCACCGACAGTATAGTAGTAATCATATCCTGAAAATTCGCTGGCAAGCCGTTTTACGACGAATATGTCTTCGGAGTAGTTTTCCGGAGTTGTCCGGCTCGAATTCATATAGTCATCGCGTGAGGCCAACGTGTATTGTCCGGAGTTGATTACTGCATCGGCATAATAGCGTGCCGAATCTGCATAGGTTGTGTTCGGACTTTCATAAGTGCCGCTCATATACAGATAGATGCGCGAAAGCATGGCTTGGGCTGCTTCTTTGGAGGCATAGGCAGGGCCGTCGTCGCGGGTCAGTGTCGCTTCGGCTATTCGCAAGTCATAGATGGCCTGCTGGTAGGTTACTTCCACCGTAGACCGATCGGGCAGGCTCAGGTTGTCCATGTCATCAGGCGTTCCGTTGACGATGGGCACTCCCAGATTCGTTTCCGGGCTCTGGTAATAAGGGCGGCCGAACGCACGGCACAGGTAGAAATACATCATGCCCCGGATATAGTGGCATTCGCCCAACTGGCTGAGGATTTCAGCATCTTCGGTTTCGCCTATCATGTCGATGATGTTTGACGCTTGGGCAATGGCCTTGTAGCCGTAGTCCCAGAAATTCTGCAGGCGGTAGTTGTCCGGAGTGCGCGAGAATGTGATGAACTCGTAGAATGCGTCGGTGGATGAGCCGCGGATCATCATGTTGTCTCCGGCATATTCTCCCAAGCGATGCATCGGGTCGGACCATGTCTTTAATTGTGCATATGCTCCGTCAATCATGCTGCTTAATGTTTCAGACGGATTTGATGTGACCTGTTCGGATGCCACGCTGCTGGTGGGAAAACGGTCTATGTCGCACGAGCTTAAACCTCCGGCCATCAGAGCCGAGGTTAGAACTACTGAAGTAAATATGTTGTTTCTCATAAAATCGCTGTTTAGAAAGTTAAGTTGATGCCAAACATAAATTTGCGGGTAGTAGGATACGAGATATTGGCCGTACCTATCGACTTGTATGTGCCTGTATCTTCGTCGTAAGATGCTGAAATTTCAGGGTCAATGCCTGAGAATCCTGTTATGGTGAACACGTTCTCAGCCATAAAGTAGATGCGCATGTTCTGGATGTAATATTTGGGCAGCTTCAGGTTATATCCGATAGACAGCGACCGGAGCTTCAGGTAATCTCCGTCTTCCAGGTATCTGGTTGATGCGCTGTTGGAGTTGCTGTCGTTTCCGTAGCTTGCCAGCGGGTGGGTGGCTATGTCGCCCGGTTTTTCCCAGCGGCTCCATCCGTCCATCAGTTTCATCTGGTTGCGGTCGGTATAAGCTCCGTCGGAGTCGTACTCCTGACGTGCATAGTTGTAGATCTTGCCGCCGATGGAGAATCCGAATGAAGCGCTGAGGTCAATGTTCTTCCATTGCACGAACGTGTTGAATCCGCCGAACAGGTCGGGCGAAGTGGATTCGGTTATCACCTGGTTGGCTTCCGAGTAGTTGCTTGTCGTTTCACGGCTGCCTTCTTCATCGTTCACGTACCATAGCGGTGATCCGGTTTCGGGGTCAACGCCTGCCCATTCGCGCAGGTAATAGCAGTCGGTTCCGTATCCCACCTTCAGCACTTTGTCTGCGGCTCCGGCAATGTTCGTGTCGTTTCCTCCTCCGCCTATGATCGTCAGATCCGGGTCGTCACCGTACAGTTTCTCTACCGTGTTGACATTGTGTCCCAAGTTCAGGTCTACGCTCCACAACCAGTCTTTCGTGCGGACGATATCGCCTCCGATGGTCAGTTCGATACCTTTGTTGCTGACCTCGCCCACATTCTGCCAGCGGCTGGTCACGCCAGTCAGGCCGGATACAGGCACCTGATACAGAGCGTTCTTCGTATATTTGTTATAGTAGTCAAATACCAGGCGCAGGCGGTTCTTGAAGAAGTTGGCATCGATACCGATTCCGCCGGTGTAGGTTGTTTCCCATGTGAAGTTGCTGTTTCCTACCTGGCTGATCAGCAGGGCAGGCGTTCCGTTATAGTTTGCGGAAGCAGAATAAAGGTCATACTACGGATAACGTGCATAGGGAATGTTTCCTACCGAACCGTAAGAAGCACGGAGCTTCAGCATATCCACCCATGGGGCATTGAACCAGCTTTCCTGATGGATGTTCCATCCTGCACTGATTGAGAAGAAGTTACCGTATTTGTTGTTTGCTCCGAAGTTTGACGCGCCGTCGCGGCGGATTGAGGCCTCGGCCAGATATTTGCCGTCGTAAGCATAGTTGGCTTTCATGAAATAAGACTGTTTGGCCCATTCAGTCAGGCTTCCGCCTACGGCTTCTGGAGTAGATGTAGCGTCAAGCACGCCCACGCCGGATATAAGTCCCGTACCAGTAGCCGAAATGGCTTTGTCGCGCGTAGAGAGGAACTCATAGGCCAGCAATGCCTGTACGGAGTGCTTGCCGAAAAGCTTGTTGAAAGTCAGGTACTGGTTGGTGTACAGACGCGTGGAGTTGCTCTGGTATTCGCTCACACGTCCCTGAACACCCGAAGCGCTGTCGGTGTTGGGGTCTGTGTATTGCGAATAGTAGTAGCCTCTGTAGCGGTAGCTGTTTACAGAAGTAAATGTCAGCCAGTCTGTGAACTTGATGTCAAAGTCAAAGTTTCCGGAGAACTCGTAAGTCTTGTAGTCCGTATGGTCGCCGTTGGCAAGCGCGTTGAGGTAGTTCGTATCTGACGAGTCTACCCAGCCGCTGTAGCGGTCCGGCACCAGATTGCCTTCTTCATCATACGGGCTGTCCCACGGGAACATGGTGTACATTGACGTTACGTCATACTGCGCATCGTATGTGTCGATCATTGACCCTGAAACGTTAGGCTTGATTGTCAGCCATTTGACGGGCTGGTATATGGTGCGGTAGCGGAAACTGTAGCGTGTATAGTCGTATCCTTTTACTGCGCCCGATTCGTCGTAATATCCCAGTGAGAAATAGGAGCGTATCTTTTCGTTGCCTCCCGAAAGCGAAATGTTATAGTCTTGAGTGAAACCTGACTGTGAGGCGAGATCCCACCAGCTGAAGTCAGCGTTCCGCAGGTCCGAATTATAACGGCTGAATGTGATGTCTTCCTGATTGGGAAACGAAGCGTAGTAGTCATAAAGTTCCGCACCGTTCATCATCTTCATGTTGCCGGTTGTCAGTCGGCTTATACCCAGCTTAACGGAGGCGTTTACAGTCATTTTTTCCACTTTGCCGGCTTTTGTAGTGACCACGATGACACCGTTTGCGCCTTGCGAACCGAAGATGGCGGTTGATGCAGCGTCTTTCAGCACTGTAAGTGTTTCAATGTCTGAAGGGTTCAGCACACCGGGATCTTCACCCACAATTACGCCGTCGATAACCCACAGGGGCGAGGTGCTTCCGCTCAACGTGGCGCGTCCGCGGATCTGTACGGCTCCGTTTGAGCCGGGCTGGCTGGAACCGGGAGCAACGTATACGCCTGAAATCTTGCCGTTCAGCATGTTCTCGACATTAGGCGTGGTGATGTCAGCCAGCTTTTCCTGTTTCAGTGTTGCCATAGCTCCAGTCAGGCTTTCCTTTTTCTGGACACCGTATCCTACAACGACAACTTCGTCTAGTTCATGCGAGCTTTCTTCCAGCTTGATGTCATATTTTGTCTTCCCCGGGACAACTTTGATTGTAATGGTATTGTAGCCGATGTAGCTTATGGTAAGTTCTGTGTTTTCCGCTACCGTCAAGATATATTCACCGTTCATGTTGGTAATCGTTCCGACGCGCGGATTGTTTTTGTCTGCTATTGAGGCCCCGATGATGCTTTCCCCCTTTGCATCGGTGACAACGCCGCTTATCGTAACTTTCTTGGATTGCTGTTGCACCTTTGATGCTGCAACGGCTTGGTTTTCTGCCGGGATTGGATTTGTTCCGGCAATGACAGACGTGGAAACAAAGAGCATACTCCACAGGATGGTCGTTCGTGGGTACTCTCTAAACATGTGTACATAATTTCTCATGCTCGTGTCGTTTTGAAGTTAAACTTTAGTTTTTACACTCTGATTTATTGATACAGTATACTGTTTTTTATAGTATTTTGTCTAGACTTAATTTTATGCAATAATGAATTTATAGTAGTTAAGTTGTTGCAAATATACAAATATATTTTATCTGACAATATTCTTTCGTAGAAAAATATTAACAAGCAATATGTCAAAATAAATGAATAAATTGTGATTTTTAGTATTTGTTTTTCTGTGTAATGTGAGATTTTTGTAAATATTATTTGAACGTTTTTGAAAATGTTGCGGGATGACAGGCGTTTTTTAACTTCATTTTCGGGAAAGAGATGAAACTGTTTCGGCCGGTTGCTGGAAAAATGGATGCACATTTTGCCCGTTGGGACTAAAATCCTGTCGTTTAAAACTCTAAGGAGCGGTGCGTGTTTGCGTGGGTTTGCAAAGCAGATTTGCCCATCTTCATAAATAATTGTATCTTTATCCGCTCAAAAATGCGATGTATGGAAAAAATAACTTTTGCCCCGAATGTCCTTTTGATAGACGCTGCCTGCCTGAATCGTGTAGGAAATGATATGGCGCGCCATTTTGCGCTGTTGGTGAATCGTGAACTTCCGAAAGCGGATTTGTCACTGCTGCTTGAATGCCTGGCTTTGGATGCCGGAGTGCAGCCCGGAGAAAATGAGATACAGGTCATATTTATTTATGACGGAAGCACCAGGCGGATGAGCTTCTGTGAACCGTCGGATTTAGGCAAGGAATTGCATGATGTGGCTTTCAAAAGCCGGTTGGGAGAGTTCTCCATCTATAGTTTCCAGCCTTCAGGCATGGCCTCGCGTGAAGATCTGTTCATCGAGTCGCTCCGGATTATCGGCGAGTCGAAAGAAGCGCAGTGTGTCGGGGTTGTTCCCGATGAACCAGCTTATGGAAGCAAGGCAGCCGATGAGGTCAGCAAGTGGGAGAAGAAAGATAAAGCAACGCTGTTCGGCATGAATCCGCCGTCGCAGCTTTCTGCCAGATGGCAGTTTGAGATGCTGGGATACGCTGTGCTTCAGTCGCTGGGTATCCGTGCTGATGAACTTTAAGCGGGAGAGTCATGTCTGATTTCCGATTGAAGGCATTCTACAGTGTGGCGAAGAATCTGAGCTTCACCAAGGCTTCGCAGGAACTGTTTGTCAGCCAGCCGGCCGTGACCAGGCATGTGCATGAACTGGAAAGCATGTATCAGGTGCGCCTGTTTGACCGGAAGGGAAATACAATCTCTTTGACCGAGGCTGGGCGTGTGCTCATGGAGCATTGCGAACGGATTCTTGCCGAGTACCGCAAGCTTGAGTACGATATGCATCAGCTTAACAACGAGTGTGCCGGGGAGTTGAGGCTGGGGGCAAGCACTACCATTTCGCGTTATGTGCTTCCGCCCGTGCTGGCAAGGTTTACAGAACGGTATCCGAAAATAAATGTGTCGCTTATTGACATGAATTCCCGCCATATAGAGAATGCGCTTCAGGAAAACAGCATTGATGTCGGGATGGTGGAAGGAGTGTTCCGCGTTCCTAATCTCCGTTACGAGCCGTTCCTGTGTGATGAGCTGGTTCCTGTGGCATGTTGTTCGGGCAAGTGGAATGTTCCTGAGGAACTGTCGCTGGAGGAATTTGTCCGTATGCCTTTGGTATTGCGCGAGCGCGGTTCGGGAACGCTTGACGCCATTGAAATGGCTTTGTCGGAAAAAGGACTGAAACTTTCGTCACTGAACGTGCGTATGTATTTGGGCAGCACCGAGAGCATCAAGTCGTTTCTGCGTTACAGTGACTGCATGGGAATCGTTTCGGTGTTTGCTGTCGACCGTGAGCTTCGTTCGGGAGAGTTCCGGGTTGTCGATGTGGACGGCCTCCGCTTCAAACGCCATTTCTGTTTCGTTTCCGCCCAAGGGCAAGAAGCGGATACCGCTCTCAACTTCATTCAGTTTGTAAAGGATATGGTGAAGAACGTTTGAATGTTTTCATTTCTTTCCGAATTCCGGGTCAATCTTCAGCAAGGCGGTTACACCGAAAGTGGCGAGCGTGCAGGCCATGATCCAGACAAAGAAAAGCCGGTATCCTAAAGTTTCTTGCATCCATCCGGCAATCATGCCCGGAAGCATCATGCCCAATGCCATGAAAGCCGTGCAAATGGCATAGTGGGAAGTCTTGTGATTCCCGTCTTTTGAAAAATAAATCAAATAAAGCATGTAGGCGGTGAATCCGAATCCGTAGCCGAACTGTTCGATGAATATGCAGCTGTTGATGATCCACAGGCTGGAAGGAAGGGCATAGCTCATGTATACATAAACGATGTCGGGGAGGGAAATGGCCCATACCATCGGCCATAGCCAGCGTTTCAGTCCGTGTCGGGACACGGCTATTCCTCCAAGTATTCCTCCTAAGGTCAGTCCGATGACCCCGAGTGTTCCTTGCGAAAATCCTATCTGTGCGGTAGTCATTCCCAGTCCTCCTTTTTCGGGCGGATCAAGCAGGAAGGGGATTCCCATCTTGGCCAGCTGCGCTTCGGGCAGCCGGTAGAGCAGCATGAAAAGAATGGCTGCCAGAGCCTGTTTCTTGCGGAAAAAGGATGCGATTGTTTCGGCGAATCCGCAGAGGATGTTGCGTGCCTGTATTCCCGCTTGTGCCGGACAATCGTCTGCCGGGCGGGGCAAAAGAAACGAGTGGTAGAGCCACAGAGCCAGAATCATGCCGGAAAGGATAAAGAATGTGATGCTCCATGCATAGTCGATTCTTCCGCTTGTCTTTTCAAGAAATCCAGCCAGCATGATCAGAAGCCCTTGGCCTGCTATCGTGGCAAAACGGTAGAACGTGCTGCGGATGCCCACGAACAATGCTTGCTGATGGCTGGTCAGGCCGAGCATGTAGAATCCGTCGGCGGCGATGTCGTGTGTGGCGGAGCTGAAAGCGATAAGCCAGAATACGGCCAATGTGAGCTGGAAGAAACGGTCGGTCGGGATGGTGAAGGCGATTCCCGCCAGTCCGGCCCCTAGCAATAGCTGCATACTGACAATCCACCAGCGTTTGGTTTTGAGCAAATCGACGAACGGGCTCCAAAGCGGCTTGATAACCCATGGCAGGTTGAGCCAGCTGGTATAGAGGGCTATGTCCGTATTGGAAATTCCCATGCGTTTGTACATCACCAGCGAGAGAATCATTGCGGCTACATACGGAAGTCCTTCGGCAAAATAGAGGGTAGGCACCCATGCCCAGGGAGAAATGCTCTTTATGCGTGCTTTCATGTTTTCAATACAGTTTTCTGATGTCCGCCCCCTTGTAGTAATGGAGCAGGATTTCGTTATAGTTGTAGCCTTTTTCGCCCATTACGGCAGCTCCTATCTGGCAGAGTCCGACTCCGTGGCCCCATCCGGCGCCGGTCAGTTCGAACCATTCGGGAACGCCTTCCTTTTCCGGTCCCTTGTCGACAACGAATGCCGAACTGAACAGATGCGTTTCAGAAAGGACACGCCGGATCTCCAATTCTTTTCCGATGACCAGCGTCTTGTTTGTCCCGACAATTTTCAGTTTGCTGATTCTTCCGGACTTTCCCCGCTCTGCCGGTATCAGGTCGATGATGCATCCGTAGTCGCATTTCGTGTTCCGGCGGATCAGAGAAGCCAGTTCTTCTTGCGTGTAGCGCACTTTCCACCGGTAGAAATTGTCGGTTTGCTGGTCGTAGTTGTTCAGTATCTGTGCGATGATCCTGCTGTCATGCGTGTTGCAGAACGCTTCGGGAGTGCTTCTGATCCAGTGTTCCGCTTCCTTTTCATCGGTAAGGTCGGGCAGGTGTGATTCTTCTTCCGTGTCGCGCACGGCCGTAAGATAAGGATACGACTTGTCTTCCCAGCAATAGTTGAATTCTTCGCTTGCTCCTCCGCAGCATTTTGAAAACCGGGAGTCGCAGATAGCGTGCTTGTACATGAGCACCTGTCCGCGGGTTGCTTTCACGGCTTCGGCCACACTGCGGTTTGAAGCGCGGGTAATTCCCTGGTACCGTTGGCAGTGGTCGTCCGCACATACGTCAAAGATCGTATGGTCTTCACGGTCGTACCACCGGATATATTCCGTATCGGTCTTGATGAACGAGAAAAAGCCGTCGTGCTTCTTGCTGAGCGATTTCCGCTTCTCTATCTGTGCCAGCAGCCAGCTCCGTGATATTACGGCATGGGCTTTCAGAAACTCCAGGGCGGAAGCGGCGTTCATTTCCGACGAGATGACGCTGGTCAGATACTCTTCTGCCGGCACTTGGTTGATTGCAGTTATTTTGCCTTCGTCAACTGTCAGCCGGAGCGATCCGAGAAACGTTTGCGTTTCCTGCTGTTCCCAATGGAAGTTGATGCCGATGGTGACATCGTACAAAGAGAATGAGGCATTCTCCTCCAATGGTGTGAATGTCAGTTCCTGATACACGTTTCCGTTCCACAGTATGCCTCCTTCTTCGAAACTTACCTTTTGTTGCCCTTCTACGGTTTCTCCTTTGGCTATGTATTTGGCGTTCAGCGTGAAGTTTATTTCGAGGGCATTGACGATGCCTACATTTATTTCCGGTTCTTTCATAAGCTTAAAGTGATACCTCCTGATAGATTTTCAGAAGGTCTTCTTCTGTAATTTTTTCATAATCTTCTTTTCTTGCGGCAACGACGATGCCTGCCATGTCCAAGGCCCCCGGGCTGATGAGAAGTTGGGCTTCTCCTTCGGCATAGTAGCATTGCGGGCGGTGGACGGAGCGTGGAAAATAAGCGGTGACAAACCCATGCTGTTCGTCTTTCCATGCAAACAGGTTGTAGCGGGGTTCTGTTTCGCCCTCGTGTACGGGGAGTGTCCGCAGATAGTCGGATATCAGTCTGTTGCTGGAATTTGTTCCCTTGTCTGTCACGAAAGCGCGCACCGGACATATATATCCGTTTATCGCGTAGGCAATGCACGAGCTGCCGTCTTCCAGACGCTCGTATCCGAATTGGGTGGCTCCGGAAAGCAGTCTGTTCCACTGGCGGATGAAAGGCACATCTTTTTGGCGGACTGCCTGAAAGTGGAAGTGGTCGGGTGCCGAAGCGCCGCATCCGGCTCCATTATAGAATACGGTATATCCCTTTTCGAAATGTTTCTCCAGCCAGTCTGTCAGTCTTCCGGGAAGCTGGCGCGATTCTTTTCCGGCAAGTGTCTGCCATTCGTGGCACTCGCTTGAGAGCGTGAGGTGCCCCGGAAGGATGGGGTACGGATTGACCCGGAGGCTGAAGGCTTCGTCCAGTTCGATGCGGATGCTGTCCTGTAGCTCCGGCTTGTTGCTGATGCAGAGGAAGCACGGGCGCGCGTTGACCGATGCCCGGTCTGTTTTTGCGAAGGAGGACACGGCTCTTGCCGGGTTGAACTGTACCTGGATGTCGTTTCCGTTCAGGCTGAAATGGCGCACGTGTATGCGGCTGAGCGCTTCGTGGTTGTTCCGCGCCAGTTCCCATTTGTCGAACTGGGAGGCGAAAAACGTTTCTCCCGACACATTGCTTGCAGGGTAGAGATATGACATCGGTCGTGACACCTTGTCTTTCCTGCGGCGGATTTCAAGCGTGCGCAGACTGTCCTTGTAGCTGTTGTTCCGGTTGACCTTGTCGATGCTCAGGTTGGCGTCGGAGTTTCCTTCCCACCGCCTGCAGAGGTAAAGCACGTCATAGATGCGTCCGATGCGGTAGTCGCGTGAAAAGGCCAGCCCCAATGCGTAGTCTTCTCCGTAGCTGGTGTTTGGCACCCGTATCTGTCGGAGCAGGGGAGTGTAGAAAGCGCGGGGTGCTCCCAGACCGTTGATGCGGAGCGCGTTGTTGTGTCCGTTCGTGTCGGTCCATTCCTGATGGTCAATGATTCCCGGAGGCAGGGTTTCCAGATTGAAGTCTGTCATCCGGTAAGAGCCGATGACCATTGCGCAACGCTCTTTGTAGAACTTGTCGACAATGCGCTGCAAGGTGTCCGGTCCGCTGTACAGGTCGTCGCTGTCCAGTTGCACGGCAAAGCGTCCGCATTGCGGATGATTGGCGGCCATGTTCCAGCATCCGCCGATTCCGAGGTCGTGGCGTGAGGGGATCAGGTGAATCACCCTCGGGTCGCCGGCAAACTCGTCAATGCATCCGGAGGTTCCGTCGGTCGAATGATTGTCGACGATGATGACGTTGTAGCGGAAGGTTGTTTTCTGGCCGAGTGCCGAGCGTATGGCGTCTTTTATGGTTCTTTCCCTGTTTCGTACCGGAATGATGACTGACGCTTCGCATGCAAAGTCTTCTTCTTCCGGAGCTATCAGCTTTCCGGCTGGCGGCAGATAGGCCCTTATGTTTTTCAGATAATAGGTGAAAGCCGTTTCGCGTTCCAGTTGGACAGCCCTGTTTCTGGGATCTACATAGTCGAACTGTTTTTCGCCCGACTTTCTGGCGTCATTTTCTGCGCGGGTATAGAGATATTCGCTGATATGGGTAAGCTCGCCTTGTTCAGACAATGCCAGCCGCAAGGCATACAGGGCCGAATACTGATATTCGGGCTGGGAGAGAATACGGTCTGATGCCTTTGCAAGCGCGTCGGTTTTGAAGAGCATCAGCGGGCCGAAGTCGAAATCATCGCGAACGCTCCCCGGCTGGTAGTTGATGACGGGATGAGGCTGCCTCTCTCCGTTGAGAATCTGGTAATGGTCGGCATAGACCATCACGCTTTCCGGCGCGCTCAGGTAGTCGCACATCCGTTCGAGTGCCTGCTCGCCCAGTTCGAGCGGCTGCAGTGTCGTATATAATAAGGTATAGGGCGTTTTTGCATGGAGGGCTATCTGGCGCATGGTTCCGGTGTGTTCAAACGAATCCAGCGGGAGCGTCCGGCACTGAGGGCAGGCAGCTTCGGCCGCTTCCTTTTGCCCCGTAAGTAGGTATATCTGGTCTATATAGGGGTGCGACAATAAACTGTTCAGAAGTTTATTGAATTGGTTGTCAGTATGATAGAAAAGAAAACAAGTAATCGTTTTTTTCATGTTAAATACATTTTATACAGACAAAGATAGGGAATTATCTTATTTTTCTCTAACTTTGTACGCTAATTATATGAAATTGAATGTCTGCATTTGCAGGGCCTTCCCAAGGTGCTGAAAAGATAACGGCTCATTTTAATCAAGATGACGGCTTGTTTTGATGAAGATGACGGCTTGTTTTTTTTGGCCGGAAATGCAGATGTTCATATACGTGAATTAAAACAGAACGATTATGGCAAAGACTCCTCTGTTAGGGAGAACGTTGGATGAATTGAAAGAGATTGTGCTCGGTTTGGGCATGCCCAAATTTACGGCCGGTCAGATAGCGTCGTGGATGTATGGAAAGAAGGTTTCTTCGATTGACGAAATGACCAATCTCTCGTTGAAGAACCGCGAACTGCTGAAAGCGTCTTATGAAATCGGATGCAGCGCTCCTGTTCACGAGATGCGTTCGGCCGACGGGACGGTGAAGTACTTGTTCTCTGTTTCGGAGGGGAATTTTGTGGAAACGGTTTACATACCCGAAGACGAAAGGGCCACCTTGTGCGTTTCTTCGCAGGTGGGATGCAAGATGAACTGCAAGTTCTGCATGACCGGAAAGCAGGGGTTTGCGCAAGATTTGACCGCCGCCCAGATTCTGAACCAGATTTATTCCGTGCCCGAGCGCGACACGCTGACAAACATCGTGTTTATGGGCATGGGCGAACCTTTTGACAATCTCGACGAGGTGCTCCGTGCCTTGGATGTGCTTACGTCGGACTATGGATACGGATGGAGTCCGAAACGGATTACGGTGTCGTCGGTCGGCCTGCGCAAGGGGCTTCGGCGTTTCCTTGATTTGAGCGACTGCCACCTGGCCATCAGCCTCCATTCGCCGTTCCCGGCGCAAAGAAAAGAACTGATGCCTGCGGAAAAGGCTTATCCGATTGCCGAGATTGTTGAAGAGCTGCGCCGCTACGACTTCAGTAAGCAGCGCCGCCTTTCGTTCGAATACATCATGTTCAAGGGAGTGAACGACAGCATGGTCTATGCGAAAGAGCTGGTGAAGCTTCTCCGCGGACTGGACTGCCGGATCAACCTGATCCGTTTCCACGCCATTCCGGGTGCAGACCTTGAAGGGAGCGAACCGGAAACGATGCTGGCTTTCCGCGACTATCTGACGGGGCACGGGATTTTTTCCACGATCCGGGCTTCCAGAGGGGAAGACATATTTGCCGCCTGCGGAATGCTTTCTACGGCAAAGCGGCAGAACATTGACTCAGAGTAATACAAGAATTTAAATATGGAAGGTAAAAGAATTAAAGTGGGTATTACCCACGGAGATATCAACGGAATCGGCTATGAAGTGATTCTCAAGACATTCTCTGATCCGGCGATGCTGGAGCTTTGTACGCCGGTTATTTACGGCTCTCCCAAGGTGGCTGCCTATCACCGGAAGGCGATGGACATTCCTGCAAACTTCAGCATCGTCAATACGGCTGCGGATGTGCAGGACGGACGGGTGAATGTGGTGAACTGCATCAATGAGGAGCTGAAGGTTGAACTTTCGAAACCGACGCCCGAAGCGGGCAAGGCTGCCGTTGCCGCTCTTGAGAAAGCGGTGGAGGAATACCAGGAAGGCTTGTTCGACGTGCTGGTTGCCGCGCCTGCAAACAAACAGTCCGTGCAGGCCGATTCGTCCGGCTTTTCGGGCCATGGCGCTTTTCTTCAGGAACGGGTCGGCGGCGGACGGAAAGCTCTGACCGTTCTGGTGAAGCGGGATTTCCGCATGGCGCTGGCCACGGAAGATATTCCGGTGCGTGAGATTCCGAAGACGCTGACCAAAGAACTGCTGGCCGAAAAGATCATGGCTTTTCACCGCTCGCTGAAAGTGGACTTTGGAATTGATTCGCCGCGGATTGCCGTTCTGGGCCTGAACCCTCATGCCGGTGACGATGGCTTGACCGGAACAGAAGAAAAGGAGGTGATAGCACCCGCCCTGTCCGAGATGGTGGCGAAGGGAATCCAGTGCTTCGGGCCTTATCCGGCCGACGGCCTTATCGGCTCGGGCAGCTTCTCCCGTTTCGACGGCATCCTTGCCATGTATCATGACCAGGGAATGATTCCGTTCAAGACGCTGGCTATGGAAGACGGAGTGAACTTCACGGCGGGTCTTCCGGTTGTCTGTTCCGCTCCGGTTCACGGCACGGCCTATGACATAGCAGGAAAGGGAATCGCATCGGAGAACTCTTTCCGTCAGGCTGTATATCTGGCTATTGACGTGTTCCGCAACCGGGTTCTGGAGAAAGAGATTTCTGCGCGTCCGTTGCGCAAGCAATATTACGAGAAGAAAGACGACAGCGACAAGCTGAAACAGCTTGATGTACCGGAAGAAGATTGATATGAAGTTTGCGATAATATCAGCCGGGGAAGGATCCCGGCTTTCACAGGAAGGAGTGAAGCTGCCCAAACCGCTGGTGCAGCTGAACGGAGCAGCTATGATCGACCGCCTGATTCATGTCTTTGCCGAGAACGGGGCAGACGAAGTGGTCGTTATAATCAACAATGAAGTGCCGTTGACAAAAGCTCATCTGGCCGAGCTGGAACAAAAGTCGGAAGTCCCTTTGAGGGTGATCGTAAAGACGACTCCCAGTTCCATGCACAGCTTTTATGAACTTAGCCCGTATCTCAGGGAAGACCGCTTTTGTCTGACTACGGTCGATACCATTTTCCGGGAAGACGAGTTCTCGGAATTTATCCGGGCTTTCAAGGCTTCCGGCAAAGACGGGATGATGGCCGTCACAGATTATATCGACGACGAGAAGCCTTTGTATATCGGGACAGACGAAAACCTGTCGATAACCGGATTCTATGATTCGGCGATGCCCGGCACAAAATATATTTCGGGAGGCATTTATTGTCTGACACCGAAGGCAATCGGTACATTGGAGTATTGTATCAGTCACGGGATGGCCCGGATGCGTAATTTCCAGCGCCAGCTGGTTGCAGACGGCCTGAAGCTGGAGGCTTATCCATTTTCAAAGATACTGGACGTGGATCATGCCGGCGACATCGTGAAGGCAGAGGCTTTTTTGAACGGCAAGTGACAGACTTGTAAACGAATAAGAAAAAAGAAGAAGATAAATAATCGATAACCATGCAGAAGAATGGGAAAAAGATTCGGGTTGTAGGCGTGAGCCGAGGAAACGAGTTTTCTCCGAATCATGTGGGGAATGATGCGGCTATTTTCAGAGAAACGGCAGAAGAGCTGGCGAAGAGAGGATGCGAAGTTACATTGTTCCCTGAAAAAGAATTTGTGGCTCAGCACATCCAGGCAGACTTCATTTTTGACATGGCCCGTGACAGGGCTACGATTTCCAGGCTGAAGGAGCTGGAAGAAAACGGAGCGCTGGTAGTCAATTCAGGATTTGGAATCGACAATTGTGTCCGTCGGGAAATGACGGAGCGGCTTATTGCCAGCGGCGTGCCCCATCCGGAAAGTTTCATCATTCCTACCGGCGGCGAGTTTACGCCGGACATTTATCCTTGCTGGATAAAGAGAGGCGATTCGCATGCCATGGTAAAGGAAGATGTGGTTTATGTGGAATGCCGTGAAGAGGCCGAAGTGGTGATGGCCGATTTCCGTGCGCGGTACATACCGGTTGCGGTGGTGAACGAGCACCTCGTAGGCGACCTGGTGAAGTTCTACGGTGTGCAGCATACCGACTTCTTTTATGCATTTTATCCGACCGAGCAGTCGCACAGCAAATTCGGGCTTGAAGCCATCAACGGCGAGGCGAGAGGTTTCCCGCTTGATCTTGACAAGTTGAAGGCGTATGCCAACCGTGCTGCGGAGGCACTCAATGTGCCCATTTACGGCGGAGATTGTGTCGTGTCGTCTGCCGGCGAGATAAGAATCATTGACTTTAATGACTGGCCCAGTTTCGCGCGTTGCCGCAGGGAGGCTGCGCCTAAGATAGCCGAATGCATTTATAATCGTATCATTTCCAAACTGAACAGCAAATAAAGATGAGCGCAGAAAAGAAAGGACTTGAGGCTTCGTTCAAGTCGATGGATACAGAAGAGTTTCTTGACATTCATTTCAACCGCCCCATCGGTTATGCGTGGGCTTTGTTCTTCAACCGGTTCGGGGTGCACCCCAATGTAGTGACAGTGCTTTCGATCATCCTCGGCGTTTCGGCTGGAGTGATGTTTTACTTTCCCGACATGAAGCATACGGTCATAGGCATTATCCTGCTGATGTGGGCCAATCATTACGACAGCTGCGACGGGCAGCTGGCCCGAATGACAGGGAAAAAGACGCGCTGGGGGCGTATGCTCGACGGATTTGCCGGTGATTTGTGGTTCTTTGCCATTTATGCTGCCATCTGCCTGCGGCTCACCTTCCAGCCTTTGCCCTTTGGCATCGGAAGCGAGAACGGAACGGTGTGGGGCGTGTATATCTGGCTTCTGGCTTATGTTTCGGGCATATTCTGCCATAGCCAGCAGTGTACGCTTGCCGACTATTACCGGAATATCCATCTTTTCTTCCTGAAAGGAAAGGCAGGGAGCGAGCTCGACAACTTCAAGCAGCAGAGGGAATTGTTCTACAGCCTGCCCTGGAAGCATAATTTCTGGTGGAAGCTGTTTCTGTATTCTTATGGAAACTATACGCGCAAGCAGGAGCGGATGACTCCGAACTTCCAGCGCTTCTATGCGTTGGTGCAGCAGAAATACGGTGACAATATTCCTCAGGAGCTTCGCGACGAGTTCCGGAGCATGAGTCTTCCGCTGATGAAATATACGAATATCCTGACATTCAATACGCGTGCCATTGCGCTTTACGTTTCGTTGCTTATCGGCGAACCGTGGCTTTATTTCGTGTTTGAAATCATCGTGATGACCGCTCTGTTTACATACATGCGCCACCGTCACGAGGCGATGTGCGCCTTTCTCTATAACAAATACGCAGGATTATGAAAGAAAAATTCCGCAATATATTCTACATCTTCGGGATCTTTGCCATTGTAGTGATGCTTTTCACCTTCGACATGGATTACGGAGAGCTTTGGGCAAATATCCGCCGGGCGGGAGGATGGCTTCCCGCGGTGATTCTGCTCTGGGTGTTTATCTATTATCTCAATGCGTGGTCGTGGTATGCGATTATCTGCGACGGGAAGAGTGCAAGGGTTTCTTTCTGGAAGGTCTATAAGCTGACCATATCCGGATTTGCCCTCAACTATGCCACTCCGTCCGGACTGATGGGAGGGGAGCCTTACCGCATCATGGAGCTTAGCCCGTATGTGGGGGTAAGCAAGGCGACGTCTTCGGTGATACTTTATGTGATGATGCATATCTTTTCGCATTTCTGGTTCTGGCTCACGTCGTCTGTTCTGTATGTGTTTGTCGCTCCGCTGAATTGGGGGATAGGAATAATGCTTGCTGTTGTGGTCGGATTCTGTCTGCTTGCCATTTATTTCTTCATGAAAGGCTACCGGAACGGCATGGCAGTGCGCGCGTTGAGGATGCTTTCCCATGTGCCGTTCGTCGGGAAATGGGCGAAACGCTTCGGCGAGGAGCAGAAGGAAACCCTGGAGCGCATCGACTCGCAGATAGCCGAGCTTCACAAGCAGCGCAGGAGCACGTTTTATATTTCGCTGGGACTTGAGTATGCGGCGCGTGTCGTGGGGTGCCTGGAGGTGTATTTCATTCTGAATATTCTGACCACAGATGTCAGTTTTTTCGACTGCATTCTGATAATGGCATTTACCTCACTCTTCGCCAACCTGCTTTTCTTCTCGCCCATGCAGTTGGGAACACGTGAGGGAGGCTTTGCGCTTGCCACGGGAGGGCTGGCCATTCCGAGTGCGTTCGGCATTTATACGAGCCTGATAACCCGTGTGCGTGAATTGTTTTGGATTATAGTAGGGGTGATGCTGATGAAAATCGGCAACGGAACCGGTAAAATAAAGGAAAAAAATGAACAAGAAACTGAATGATATCCAAGGTGTGATTTTTGATTACGGCGGTACGATTGATACCAACAGCCGCCATTGGGCGGAAGTATTGTGGAGCAAATACGAGGAATTTCAGGTTCCCGTTGACAAGCAGAGTTTCCGGGAAGCCTACGTGCATGGTGAACGTACCCTGGCACGTGTGCCGCTCGTAAAGCCTGAACACAATTTCCGCGATGTGCTCTGCATCAAGACCCGTATTCAGATCGACTTTCTGGTGGATGGAGGAAAGCTTTCCCGGGAGGATGCCGACGCTAAGAAATACGCTGCCTGCATAGCCGAAAGCTGCTATGATTATGTTCTGGAAGTCCTGAAGCGCACACGTCCCGTTGTGGAAACGCTGTCCAGGCGTTACAGGCTGGTGCTGGTGTCTAATTTCTACGGAAACATCCAGACCATCCTGAAGGACTTTGGCCTTTTCGGCTTCTTTTCGGACATTATCGAGTCATCCGTCGTGGGAGTGCGCAAGCCCGATCCTGCAATCTATCGTCTGGGAGTGGAGGCGATGGGCTTTCCTGCCGGAAATGTGCTGGTGGTGGGCGATTCGTTCTCGAAAGACGTTGTGCCTGCCAAGAAAGTTGGATGCAAGGTTGCATGGCTCAAAGGAGAGGGATGGGGCAATGAAGAAACGGACGAATCGTTGCCCGATGTAATTATTGGCGACTTGCCTGACTTATTGCCTTACTTATTATAATGCGTGCGGACATGAAAAACCAGCGGACAGCCTTTGTCGACAGGCAGTACCTGTTGCCGTTTATATTGCTGACTTCCTTGTTCTTTCTGTGGGGATTCGCTCATGCGATTCTTGACGTGCTGAACAAGCATTTCCAGGAACTGCTGGAAATATCCAAGACTCACTCGGCGCTGATTCAGGCCACCATGTATATGGGCTATTTCATTATGGCCATTCCTGCCGGGCTTTTCATCAACCGGCTCGGCTACCGGAAAGGAGTCGTGTTCGGCCTGCTGCTCTATGGTGTCGGGTCGCTGTTGTTCATACCCGGCCAGCATTGGATGTCGTTTAACTTTTTCCTTTTTTCCCTGTTCGTCATCGGATGCGGGCTGGTGTTTCTTGAAACGGCGGCCAATCCGTATGTCACGGAACTGGGGGCGAAGGAAACCGCGGCGAGCCGCCTTAACTTTGCCCAGTCGTTTAATGGAATGGGCTGCATCTTTGCGCCGATTCTTACCGGCCTGCTTCTCTTTTCGGACGACGGGACGATGAAGGCCGGAAACGTGGCTCTTCCGTATACGGTCATGGGGGTTGTCGTGCTGCTGGTTGCCGTTGTCTTTTCACGGATAAGGCTGCCAGAAATCAGGCATGAGGTGGAGGTGGATCATGCCGGCCGCAAAGTCAGCTTGTGGTCGCACAAGCTTTTCGTGTTCGGCCTGACCGCCCTGTTCTTTTATGAAGTGGCGGAGATTTCCATCAACAGCTTCTTCATCAATTATGTGACCGACAAGCAGTGGATGAGTTCGCGCGATGCCTCCATCATCCTCTCGTTCGGAGGTCTGGGACTGTTTATGGTGGGACGTTTTGTCGGGAGCTGGATTATGAGCCATGTACGCGCCGAGAAGATGCTTTTCTGGTGCGCAACCGGAACTGTATGCACCACGCTGGTTGTCCTGCTTGATGCAGGCCATGTGTCATTGGCCGCTTTGCTTTGCGGATACGCATTTGAGGCCATTATGTTTCCGACCATCTTTGCTCTTTCGCTGAAAGGACTCGGAAGCCATACCAAACGTGCTTCTTCTTTTCTGATGATGTCGCCCGTGGGAGGAGCCGTAGGTCCGTTGTTTATGGGATGGATAGGCGACCATGCCGCCATGCATCTGGCCTTCTTTGTTCCTCTTGTCGGATATGCGGTTGTCTGGATGTTTGCGCGCTATGCGCTGAATACTCGCAAATAGAATTTACAATGCAAGGGAGGCAAATGCTACAGGGGAGAATATTCCACCCTGTGCATTCGCCTTGTTTTCAGAATACGGCCCGTATACCAGCCGTCAGTCCTATGCTCTTGAAACTTAGTTTGTAAGGGTTATCTCTATCTATTTCTGTGGTTTGACCGTTCATATCCATTTCTTCTTTTTTCATGTCGTTTGCTCCCAAAACTGAAACGTTTGCGAAAATGTCCAGATGGCGGAGTATGCGGTAAGAAACAACACAGTCGCCGTTAATACCCAGTGAATGGGCTGTGACCTTATAGTCCGTTTCGTTTTGCCAGCCATTGTTGGTGTACCACAAATATCCTGCCCCCATATTGATTGATATTCCCCAGTGCTCAGATATTCTTCCTCCATATCGTATCTGAGGCCCGATATAATTTACGTGGATATTTTCTGCTATCTGATCATTTTCCACGGTATAGTTTCCGGAAGTAGAAAGACTGGAGAAGGCCCCCCCCATGCTGAGGTAACGGGTGAATTTGTAAAAAGCATTTACGTTTCCTATTATTCCTCCGTTATAGTTGTTGCGGTAATGGAGCCCGTAGGGGGAAAGATTTGAGTTGAGCAGTCCTCCATAGCCTGCTGCAACGGAAATGTCAAACTTTTCATTGTCTGTTTTTTCCTGCCCGTTTGCTCCTAACGCAACGAAGGCGAAAAGTATCGGTAAATAAAATTTTTTCATGATAATCAGTTTATTTTTATTCAGAAACTGTTTTTGAATTGATTTAAGAATAATGTTATAGGGCTACATACCATTCAGAATCAGCCGGTCAATTGGAAAAATGTTATATCTTTAAAGGTACCAAACCATAAAGTTATGACACGCTATCCAACCGACCTGACTGAAAAACAGTGGCAAGTTATGCAAAATATTTTAGAGCCGCAAGCGAAGAACCGGAAACATTCGCTTAAAGAGATAATGAATGCCATCCTTTACATCAACAAGACCGGCTGCCAGTGGCGTATGCTTCCTTCTGACTTCGCCCCTTGGCAAACCGTCTATTACTACTTCCGCAAGTGGAAGCTTGAAGGCGTGTTTGAAGAGGTGATGGATACCTTGCGCATTTTCATCCGTAAACAGGCAGGACGGCAGGAAAGCCCCAGTCTTGGCATCATGGATTCCCGAAGCGTAAAGACTTCCCATCATGTTGATTCTGACCGCGGCATAGACGGGAACAAGAAAATCAAAGGACGGAAAGAACACATCATTGTCGATACGCTCGGCCTTCCGTTGGCCGTCGCAATCCATGAAGCCAACCTGCATGACAGCAAGGGTGCCCCGCAAGCCATAGGAAAGCTTGCTTATAAATTTCCGCGCTTGGTTAAAATATTGGCGGATGGAGGCTACAGGGGAGGTTTGGCTGACTGGGTCAAGAAGAAATTCGGATGGATATTGGAGGTCGTGCTCAGACCGGACGAATGTCCGTCCAAATTTCAGGTACTGCCCAAACGCTGGATTGTGGAACGCTCTTTCTCATGGCTGGAAAACTTCAGAAGGCTGACCATCGATTACGAATTCCTTGCTGAAACTGCGGAAGCTATGGTACAGCTTGCATTCATCCAAATCATGCTTAACAGATTTATCGAATGAAATCAAAACAGCTTCTTAATATTGGACTCGACATATTTATTAGTACTTGCTTTAGTTTGTTAATATATTGTCGTATCTTTGCCCCAAATAAGATTTTTATGAAACAGATCTTATTAGTATTATTATTTATACCTATTTTAATTTCTTGTAGCCAAGTGAACCAAGAATATGACGTTCTTTTTGACAAAAAAGGAAATAAAGTTGTTCAATTAATAAGAAAAGATGATAAAAATAAGATCGCTTATTTAGCTATATTTTCTTATTTAGGACAAGATTATATATCTACAATATCTAAGAATATTGCAGAAAAGTATGATATAGAAGGATATGATATGTTTTTTAGTGATTCTATAAACTATTCTGTAAAAGATTTTGATGATAGAATGTTCAAAACACTTTCTAATATCCATATAACACCTTATCAATATAGAACAATGTATATAAATCAAGGTGACACTATTGCTAAAATTATCAAACGAGATGGACTCAATGGCAGACGCGCAGCAATCTTAACAAATAAAAAATATAGTAGGAAAGACACTATTCTCCTTAAAGAAGCATTGAATTATTTCCATATTGAGGATGCATACATTTATAATTATCTTCCTTCTAAAGTATATGTAATGCCAGATGATTTAATTTGCACTTATTCATACCATGATGGCTTTTCTAAACAGTTCTTTTTTTGGGACGAGGCTAATGATGAAGATCGTTTTTCTATCGGTGAAGTTCACGTTTTGAAAATAGACGATGGCAAGCTATTTACTAAATATAGAACCAACAAATACCTTACAAATAAGGAAATTCTTCAGATAAAGCAAAATAAGCTTTCTGCAAAATGGAAATCTGTTATTTATTTTTATGCTCCTTATGAAAATAAAAAAGATTATGCATCTATCCATTACAATGAAACTAAAAAAGAGTATACAATCTTTATGTTTAATGAAAAGAAAACATATACTTATAATGTTTCAAAAAAAACTTGGCATAGTTATAACCATTAAAACAATGCATTGAAAGGTTAAAAAAATAGATTTTCTATTCTTTTGTTTCCTTTTCTACACAGAGTATTCAGTAAAAGTTTCGTATTAGCTCCTTGCATCACTTATCAACACTTCTAAACAACTAAGATCAACACAGCAAAGCTCTTGTACATTGAAAACCAAGTTCACGACTGCCCGTCCCTTTCTGACTCAAAAAAGGACACAGAATTTTACTTTTTTATGTTCCATCACAAATATACGATTAGCGAAACAGGAGACAAAACAGTGTTTAGGAATTAAAAGGCACCTCAGATGTCGTTGAAAAGATGTAAACAAAGCCCCGACTTTCACAAGCCGGGGCTTTGTTATTACCTAAAGATTTTGTATCTTTAAGTATAACAATTTTCACTATGACAAAGATACATTTTCGTCCTTACAATTCCAACCAGACAGTGCTTTTTCCTCAAAGAATAGATGAGGATATTGCAGAAAACGATCCGGTGCGTATGGTTAACGCTTTGGTTGAAAGCCTGAACCTTGAAAGTTTCAGGAAGTTATACAAGGAATGCGGGCGCAGCCCTTACCATCCAAGGATGATGCTCAAGGTCATTCTGTATGCCTACATGAACAACGTCTACTCCTGCCGGAAAATAGAAAGCCTCCTTCACCGTGACATCCATTATATTTGGCTGGCCGGATACGAGAAACCGGACTTCATTACTATCAACCGTTTCCGCAACCGGGTGAAGAGGTAAATCAACGAAGTGTTCGCCCAGGTTGTACTTCTGCTCTCTTCCAGAGGCTTCATCAGCCTGAACGTGGAATACATTGACGGGACAAAGATTGAATCCAAGGCCAACAAGTACACGTTCGTCTGGAGAAAAACGGTTGAGCGGAACCGTGAACGCCTGATGAAGAAGATCCACGTCCTGTTGGAACAGATAGACGATGCCATCGCCCGGGAGAACTCACCGGAAAGCGATGAGGAAATAGCGTTCACTCCGGCCATGCTGACCGAAATGGCGGGAGAATTGCGCAGTGCGCTTGAACAGGTTCCCGAACCTTCCACCCAAGAGGGAAAGGCCGCGCTGAAAAAGACACGCAGGCAGCTGAAAGAACTGGAAGGCCACAGGGACAAGCTGCAGGAATACGACAATCATCTGAAGACCCTGCAAGAGCGGAACTCCTATTCAAAGACCGACAAGGACGCCACTTTTATGAGGATGAAGGAGGATGCCATGCGCAACGGTCAGACGAAGCCCGGCTACAACCTTCAGATCGGTACCGGGAACCAGTTCATTACCGATTTTGCACTCTTCCCCAACCCTACGGATACACTGGCCATGATACCTTTCCTGCAGTCTTTCTTAAACAGATATGGCAGGCCTGCCCATACGGTGGTCGCCGATTCAGGGTACGGTTCTGAGGAGAATTACCGCTTCATGGAAGAAAACAGCACGGAAGCCTACGTCAAATACAGCCGCTTTCACATGGAACAGCGGCCGAGATTCAATCCGGACCCGTTCAAGGCAGAAAACTTCCACTGCAATGAAGAGCATGACTTCTGCATCTGTCCCATGGGACAAAAGATGCGGAGGATAGGGACCGAACGCGTGAAAACCGCATCCGGATATGTCAGCGAAAATGCCAGGTACAGGGCCGTCAGATGTGAGGGATGCCCGCTGAGATGCCGATACTTTAATGCAAAGGGGAACAGGATGATTGAACTGAATCACAGGCTCAGGAGATACAGGCAGAAAGCCAAAGGGCTGCTCTGCTCCGGGGAAGGTCTGAAACACAGGGGACAGAGATGCATAGAACCGGAAGCTGTGTTCGGACAAATGAAAAACAACATGAACTACAAGCGTTTCCGCCATTTTGGGAAGGACAAGGTCTTCATGGACTTTTCCTTCTTTGCCATTGCCTTCAATATAAAAAAGATGTGTGCAAAGATGGAAAAAGGACGTATTGGCCGGCTGACTGAACTGCTTTATGAGCTTGCCGCCGCTATATTCAGATGTTGGGGACACATAAATCAGAGAAAGCCACAAAATATCGCAGCTTATAGTACATGAACCGATTTTATGGCTAACGTAAACAAAGAAGGTGTGCTTTTTGACACACTTTCTTTGTTGTTTCTTGTTTGGGGAGTTTTTAGGCAGGAAGTGCAACGCTTGGGAGTTGCTGCTGTTTCGTTCAAGTCAATACCTGCATTTTGTGGGTGAAGGATCCTTTTCAATTGTTAAAGTTTGGCTTTACGCGGAATTTAAATTTTCATCTTTGGCAAACTTAGGTATATTTGCGGTGAAACTAATAAATGTGTGAGCCTATGAAAAAACTGAAGACAGTGGCGATGGCTGCATTGCTTCTTCCTTTTATTGCATGCGGGGGAAACAGCCAGCAAAATTTGCCTGCAACCGAAAACGTGCAGGACAGTACGGACAATCAAGTGATCGAAACAATTATGGCGCGGCGCAGTATCCGGCAGTATAAGCCTCAGCCTGTTGGTCGCGACACTATGCAAATAATCTTGAATTGTGGAATCAATGCTCCAAATGGGCAGAACAAGCAGTCGTGGGCAATCCGTGTGGTTGACAATCCCGAGTATATCAATGGAATTACAGAGATTTACAAGAAAAAGAATCCGAAGGTTGCCGATGACTCTTCGTTCAAGAATATGTTCCGAAATGCGCCTACTGTGGTATTTATTGCCAGTGACAAGTCGTATGGCATGTCGCAGATAGACTGTGGGCTGTTAGGTGAGAATATGGTGCTTTCAGCCTGGTCAATGGGAATCGGCTCCTGCTGCTTGGGCTCTCCCGTCCGTTTCATGCAGACAGAACCTGAAGCTGCTGATTATCTGAAGCGGCTGAATATTCCTGATGGCTACGAATTGCTCTATTGCATAGCTTTCGGTTATCCGGACGAGGCTCCCGCAGCCAAGCCGCGCGATCCGGACAAGATTATGTTTGTGGAGTGAGATTTGTGGAAACAAGTGTTTCCATGTGAATGGGAAACGGCGGGATATAAGAAGCATCTTGCCGTTTCTTCAACAAAAAAGATAATACGGCATCTTTTCATACCACCTATGACATGCTCCACTTTAATCCTGATTTTGGAAATCCGCCTGTTCCCTTGTTTTTCAACGGTAGCAAGCTCTTTTCCTTTAGGTTTCTT